>ERZ786681.4-NODE-4-length-84183-cov-5.833587_pt1 | contig 84183 bp, 68 predicted proteins | sample MGYA00511013_ERZ786681 | MGnify/ENA primary metagenome ERZ786681 (study PRJEB29978, sample SAMEA3491297) | human gut metagenome | biome: ENVO:mammalia-associated habitat; material: ENVO:feces | place: Bangladesh | collected 2010-04-07 ...
AAAACAACACGTTAAATAATCACATAACAAATTCCTCTAAGGAAGAGAGTCATAACAATAACAAATGATAATCATATTTTACTTAATTCAATACGTATCGATATGTTTATTTTAAAAAGATTTTTCGGAATGAGAGATGAAAAGAAGATACACAAACAGGAAGAAATACGATTAATATTGGTCGCGGTAAGGGTAGCCGTTCCTCCCTTCCGCAACCCATTAACCCTTGAAGTCACAGTCTATTTCAGGCATTTCTCAACTCAAAATAACGAAGGCCAATGTGAACTTTGTGGCTCTCCAGAATCCGCTTTGTTTTCCATCAAACAACGGAACTCAGCGCACTGGCAACCTGTTTAAAGCGAGCAAACCGTCGCCTGAGCATGTGTGCTTTTTCTACATTCGGTTCAAGACGAATCACGTTGAGATGCGTGGCCTTCATGGCCTGTTTGAATCCAGAATAAGCCCCTCCTCCTACTGCCGCACACATTGCAGCCGCTCTACAACCTGACTGTTCAATATCGACAATTTCAAGAGGCATGTTGCTGGCATCACAAAACATCTGCATCCAGATTCTGGAATGCGTTGGCCCGCCAGAGAAACGAATCGTTTGCAATGACTTATCAATCTCAATAAGACGGTCCTGATGCAACAAATGAGAAAAGACAATGCCCTGATAAATCGCGTACACCAAATCTTCTCTTTTATGATGCCCACACAGCCCCAAAAATCCCCCGCTTAATGCCTCATGGTAATTCGAGCCAAACAACCACGGGAAAAAGAGAATATCATTCTGCTTCTCATACCCTCGTTCCACCCACTCATTAATCACCCGATAGCTGTCAGGAAGATCCGGTAAAAATTGCTGCAAGAACCATGTCAAATTACTGGCTGATGTAGGGCTTCCCTCATGGGCGAAAAATGTACCTGGAATGCTAAATTTCCCCCATACATAGGGATAATCAGAAGGAATAATGCGATCAAAGATTCGCGTTGCAATTGACCAGGTGCCAGCAACCGCACTTAACGTTGTACTGTCATAGATGCCAGAAGTGAGCGCCGCACCAACGACATCAAAAACACCACCAAAAACAGGCGTTCCGGCGAGAAGCCCACATTGGCTGGCTGCTTCAGATGTCACAACCCCTGCTAAATCAGCGGAGCCAATAATATCGGGAACCTTACCCGCAACTTCCTTAATCTCAAATAGGCGAAAAAGTTCAGCATCATAAGCACTGGTATATTGATTATAAAAATTACTGCCTGAAATATTGGTTTCTTCACAAGCCTGTTTGCCAGTAAGCCGTGAACGTATGTAATCATGAACCATCAAAATGGTTCCGATGCGGCCATAATTGTCAGTCTCATGTTTTTTCAACCAATGCAATAGTGCTACAGGGTGCGATGGCCAGAGCTGTTGCAGACTACGGTGATAGCTTTCGCGGTCAATTCCTTGTTCTTTCCAGCTTGCAACCAGTTGTTGTGCGCGAGAATCAGAGGAAACAATGCCGTGTCGTAAGGGCTTACCTTGCCGGTCGAGCAGGTACAAACCTTTACCATGAGCAGAAAAACTGATGCCATCAATCTGACTCGCAGTAATATTGTTCTCTGACATCGACAGTGAAATGACTTGGCACGTTACCTTCCATAACGCCTCCATGTCGCGTTCGCAAAAACCAGGACATGGGCTTAACAGAGGTAACACTTGCGAAGAGACACCTATTTCACGTCCTTCTGCCGTATAAATTCCCGCTTTGGTTTCTGTACCACCTAAATCGACACCAATAAAATACCGCTCCATGCCCCCTCCTTAGTTTCTAAATATTATCCCAGCCGGCAAGGCGCATTTTCTCTTCAATCCATTGACGTGCATGAATAATTTCTAATAGAGGTTCCGTCGCTTTTTCTGTCCACATTTCTATCAGAAACGTTCCGCGATAATTAAGATTACGCAGAATCTTAAATAATTTAATAAAATCTACACACCCTTCACCAAAAGGAACGTCACGAAATTGCCCTGGAGAATCAGGCGTTACTGGGTACGTATCTTTAAGATGGATTGCGGCAATTCGATCAATCCCCTTTACCAGCTCACTTTCCAGTTCATTACCCCATGCGGTCAGATTGCCAACATCCGGATAAACGGTAAACCAAGGGGAATTAATTTTTGTATCCAGGACTTTCCATTTACTAATAGAATTAATAAATGGCGTATCCATGATTTCTACAGCACACATAACTTGTGCCGCTGCGGCCTGTTCAGCTGTCCAGGCCATCGCATCTTCAAACCAGGCGATAGTTTCTTCATTCTGCGGCTCATAATAAACGTCATAGCCTGCCAGTTGGATTGTTCGAATCCCCAAATCCTGCGCCAGGCGTAACGCCTTCAACATAATCGTACGCGCCTGCTGACGAGTATCCCTATCATGGCTACCAAATGGAAAACGCCGGTGAGCAGACAGGCACATTGTCGGAATACGGATCCCCGTTTGCTGAATGGCGCTAATAAGCTCCATACGCTCGGTGAGCGACCAGTCCAGGCGGGCGAGTCGTTCATCATTCTCATCTACCGACATCTCAACAAAATCAAAACCGCAAGATTTAGCCAGGGCTAGTTTCTCTACCCAACTGGTATTCCTGGGTAGCGCTTTTTCATAAATACCTAACGGGTGGCGTCGCATTATTTTCCCTCACGAGTGATCAATTGTTGTTGAAAGATTTTCCGGCTCTTATTCATGTCACGCTGCAACTGCCATTTTTGTTTGATGAATTTAAATGCCAATGCGGCGATCAATGTGATCCCCCATACCGCCAGATTGAAATGCAAACTAAGTCCCAACAGACTAAGGCCGGTAGCAATAACCTGAAGCACAAGTAAGGCACAAAAAACATGACTGACTTTACCCGCCCCACCGAATGGATCTGTGCCTCCCAATACAATTGCAAGAACCGTCAAGAGCAAATAGGAATCGCCATAGCCCATACGCGCCGAATTAAATCGCGCGAGCATAATAAGACCTGCTAATACACACAACATGCTGGATATAGCATATATAGCAATTAATACGCGGTCGGTGCGAATACCGCTAAACCATGTGGCGTTAATATTACTGCCACACATATAAATCGTTTTTCCCGTACGGGTTTTGCCGAGGAACAGAGCTAAAGCAACGGTGGTGACGATAAAAATCATCATCGGTACTGGGATCCCCATGATAACTTCAGACCCAATACTGCGGACTACTGGTGGCATACCACTTAAAGCTGCCCCCTTAGTCAGGTAAATACCGATACCACTAATAATGGTCATGCTACCCAATGTGACCAAAATAGGGTGAGCGCCTATATGAGAAATAATTAACCCAGTAATAGCTCCAATGATGATGGCAATAAGCATCGCCCCGACAATAGCCAGGAAGAGCCAAAACAACTGACTACCTGTAGATGCATCTGCGGGTACATATTGAATCAATACCCAGGCCATAAACAGGCTGGTCAGATTCGCAGTACCGATGATTGCCAGATTAAGCCCCCCGCTCAACATCGGTATAAACATCGCAAACGTGAGCAACCCAAGCTCTGGCAATTGAAATGCAATGCTCAGAAAAGTATTGTCGGTGAAAAAACGCCCCGGCATTGCCAGACTAAATAACACCACCACAATAAAACATATTGATAATAAGCCTGAACTGGTACCATCTAGTGGAAAAAATATCCGCTTGTTCATTTCGATCCTCCCGTTAGACGAAACCAACATCAGTTTCTTTACGCTTTTTGTAATGGGTCACACAAATCGCCGAGACAATAACCACCCCAATAACGATATTGACGAAATAACTCGAGACACCAATCAAATTAAGGCCGTTTTTAAGAATACCGATAAGAAATACGCCCATAAGCGTACCAATGACCGTACCACGTCCGCCTGATAAACTGGCACCGCCCAATACCGCTGCAGCCAGCACATCCAACTCTCCGCCAACCAATGCATTCGGCACAACTTCACTCATACGGTAAGCTTGCAGCATTCCACCAATTGCTGCAGCGGCACCAAGATAACCGTAAGCAAACAGATAAATTAGCGACACCCGAATCCCAATACGTCTTGCTGATTCGGTATTCCCTCCCACGGCATAAAGCTGACGCCCAATATGGGTTTTGTTCATTATCACCCACGTCAGAAATGCCATTCCCAGCATAACCACTAACGGTAATCCGATCTGGTAATCTTCTCCGCCAAATTCAAAACTCAGGAAAGAACGCTGCGTAATCCACCAATCCGGTAAATCGTAAATACTGTGACCATTAGTCAACCACATCAACATACCGAACAGTAACGACTGCATACTAATCGTAATGATGATGGAAACGACATTAAGGTAATAAATAAGAATAGCGTTTATCAAACCAAAAATGATGCCAAAAAAAACAGCAAACACCAGGCAGAAAAATGGATTTGATAGCGTTTCATTAAGCAGTAACGACGCCACAACATATTGTACAACCGAAGCTACTGCTGCAAAAGAGATATCAATTCCGCCAGTAACCAATACGACAAATAATCCGAAGGCGAAAATACCCGTTACGGCATAACTTTCCGAGAGATCGAGCAAGTTCTGTATTGATAAAAACTCATCGCTCATGATGGAAAAAAATACCAGCATGAGAACAATGACCCATCCTAACCAAGCTTCGACTGAACGAGGAAACCGCAGCCGCATAAAGCTAACCATTAATCACCTCCGCCAACTGCTGCTCGGTATAATTCGAAGGCAACAGCTCATGAATAATCTTTCCGCGCTTCATATGAAAAATACGATCGCAGTTATAATAAGCTTCTGGTGCTTCATCAGTAATTAATATCACTGAAATACCCACACCTGAAAGCCGATGAATAAGCTGGTAAATACTATCTTTTGCGCCAATATCTACACCTACCGTTGGCGCATCCAGAATTAAAACCTTAGGTCGTGTTAAAATCCATTTAGCCAGGACAACCTTTTGTTGATTGCCACCAGATAGCGTAGAAAGTGGATTATTTGGATCGGTGACCTTAATATCCAAATCCTGGATCCACTCCTTGACTAAGGTTTCTTTTCGATTTTCATCAATAAACCCCGATGGCGTCTTTAAACGATCCAGAATCGAGAGCACCATATTATCGCTGATAGATTGGGGTAATACGGCCCCCAGTGTCAGGCGATCTTCTGAAACATATGCTATTCCCAGTTTTACCGCATGCGTGTTGTCTTTAATTGTAACGGGCTTACCTTCAAGATAAATATCACCACTATCTGCTCGAGTAATACCGAAAAGACTCAATGCTAATTCGGTTCTCCCCGCACCAAGTAAACCACACAATCCCAGAACCTCGCCCTGGTGTAGTTTTAGAGATACATCTTCAAATTGCCCTTTTCTGCATAATTTTTTTAGTTCAAGAACTACTTTACCTTCAACGCTATTTGGTAGTTTTTTCTGGTGGACTATAGTTTTTCCGGTCATTAACTCAGTAATATCGCCTGGAGAAAGTTGATTGGCAGCCCACGTTCCAATTATCTCTCCATCACGGATGACCGTAATTCGATCTGAGATTTCCTTAACTTCATCAAGGCGGTGGCTAACAAAAACTACGGTAATATTTTTATCGCGTAAGTAATTCACTGTGCGTAGTAATTGATTAACTTCAGTGCGCGTCAATGACGCCGTTGGCTCGTCCATGATGACTAACCGGGCATCGGCAATCAGAGCCCGGCAAATAGCGACCTGTTGGCGTTGTGCAATCGGCAAATGTTGTACTAACGCATCAGGATCGAGATTGAATTCCAGCTCCTGAATTATTTTCTGTGATACATCTCGAAGTTGTTTTTTTCTGTGCAGCCCTAAATATCCCTTCAGGTTGTATTCAAAAGCGATATTTTCAGCCACAGAAAGATTTGGGAATAAAGAAAGATCCTGATATATCACCTGAATACCCAGTTCCCGAGCTTTATCAGGAGAAAGACGAGTCCAGGACTTACCATCTATAATAATTTCACTTCCCGAATCAGGAACATAAACACCACACAGCGTTTTGATCAGAGTACTTTTACCACACCCATTCGCACCAGCAAGACAATGAACCTCACCTTTATTTAAGGTAAGATTGATATTTTTTAGAGCCCTATGGCCACCGAAACTTTTCGTTAGTGACCTTAGCGTCACTAATGGTTGCTCCGCATTCTTCTCTATAATATGAGGCATCATAATATTCCTGAATACGACTAAAGGAATTCCGGGTCAAATTTGACCCGGTGATTTACGGTAAAATTACAAGCCTAACTTCACTAAATGTCGTGTATTTTCAAGATCGAGCTTTTCTGGATTATCACTATAAATAGTGTTGTTATTAACCTTGATCTCGCCCATATCACCGATTTTTACACCGTCTTTAATAGGTTCACCGTTCATCATTGCCGTCGCAACCTGGACAAAAACCTTACCCGCAATCATAGGGTTTGAAATATATCCCCCATCAATAGCGCCTTTTTCGAGTAGCTTAATTCCCTGACCTGGAGTGAAGGTTCCAAAAACGCAAATTGCGTCATTTTTCTTCCGCTTATCAATAGCACGCCCCGCACCAATTGGTCCTTGTGAACCAAATGACATAATGCCTTTAAGATCTTTATATTTAGACATTAAATCGTTCGTCGTGCGCATTGAATCATCCACCGATTCAGCAACACCAAAACGATCTTCAACCAACGTCATATTTGGATAATGTTCTTTTTGATAAGCAATCGCGGCATTGGCCCAGTCATTTACCAAAGGCACGGTCAGACTGCCGACAAACATGGCGTATTTACCTTCTTCGCCCATGCACTTCGCCATATCTTTCATATGATTGGCACCCATTGTCTGGGTATTTAACAACTCAAAATCCCAATCTGCATTTTTTTGATCTGGTGATTCGTGGGTAATAACTTTAATACCGGCTTCTTGTGCACGCTTAAGTACAGGTTCAAGAACCTTTGCATCGTTAGGAACAACCCCAATAACATCCACTTTTCGTGCAATTAAATCTTCAATCGCCCGAACCTGTTCAGCTGGATCTGCCGTTGTAGGGCCGACCTGCCATGCATCAACCCCCAATAGTTTTCCTTCATCTTTAATGCCTTGTTCCATCACATTAAACCAGGGAATGCCACCGACTTTTACTACTACCCCCATCGTAAAAGGTTTATTCGCTTTTTGTGATGTTACAGTCTGATCAGCCCATGCAGCAGTGGAAGATAATACGGTAGCAATAAGGCAGGGTAAGATTGATTTTTTCATCGTAATTTCCTTAAGAAATAGTTCAGGTGTCAGGAAAACTCGATATAATATCGACCTGACTATTTATATAATTTATAATCCCTTAGGCATTGATTAATAATTTAGACAATAAATAATGCCTATTATTTATCAACCTCCACAATGTTTAATTGTGGAAATTGTGTTCGATACCGAGTATCTGTACAAACATTAGTCACCAGAATATCGATTTCATCCAGCGTGCATATTTTACTAAATGCATACTGTTCAAACTTACTGGAGTCGACCAGCAATATTTTTTGTCCTGACACCTGAAGCATCACCTGTTTAAGTCTGGCATTAATTTCACTGCCATCGCGGACACCATTCCCCAGATTCAACCCCTGGCATGAAAAGAAAAAACTGTTGATTTGAAAATTTCGGATCGCCCCCTCTGCAACCGGGCCATGAAAATCATCATGTCGCTCAGAATACTCACCACCGATACCAATAATTCGAACTCGATCACGGCAAGCCAACGCCTGAATTATCCGTAATGAATTTGTAACTACAGTAACATCTATATCGGGAATTTGACGAGCTAAAAACCAACAAGTACTACTGTTATCCATTAAAATACAATCACCAGGGTGAATAAATTGCAATGCGGCCTTCGCAATTCTGGCTTTTATATCAGGATTTTCTTCAGTCCGTTTACGGAATGATTCCGCACGATCGATACTATTATCTTGCCACGCATTATCGGCGAGCATAACCGGAGCGCTATCAGATGAATCCAGAGCGACCGCGCCACCAAAGCTACGGATTAACTTTTTGTTGCGCTCCAGTACCGTTAAATCCCGACGAATTGTCTCAGGAGACGCTTTAAATAATCGTGATAATTCTGTTACCCGTACAGCACCTTGTTTTTGTACATGTGCGCATATCATTTTATGGCGCTCTGCCTGCAACATAGTATCGGTCCGTTATTATCAAATTAGCATGCTTATATAATTAACTGTTCCCTCATAAAATAAAGTGATAGGAATCAAGATTCATTTTATAAATATAATCGCAAACAGAAATGGTGATATTTATCACAAATTAAATTGAGAATATTCTACTATTGGACATTTTTTTGAGATATACGTCACTAAATAAGCTTTATTCTGTCACCTAACGAAAAATTTAAATACAAAAACAAAAATAATCGGGCATAGCAATCTCTTCCATTCATGACCGAATACGCCCGAATAAAACCGTTTACGCCCACTTACCCTCTTTCATTGCCTTCTTACATGCCTTGAATATTTTACATTTCTTATATTCAGCGTAATTTAGGCAACATAACTTACGAGCAAAAATAGCCAAAACCCAAAAGTTAAAGTTTATTTATATAATACATACAGATTATCGTGGAGTTAAAAATGGATACGCTAAAGGAAAAAGTTCTTGCTGCGAATTTATCACTACCCCTTCATCAGTTAGTGACGTTTACCTGGGGAAATGTTAGCGGTATTGATCGCGAAAAAGGTGTCATGGTTATTAAACCTTCTGGGGTCGAATACAGCCAAATGGGCATTGCAGATATGGTGGTAGTGGATTTACAAAGTGGTGAAGTTATTGATGGACACAGGAAACCCTCTTCAGACACAGATACTCATCTGGCGCTATACCGTGCTTTCCCGGATATTGGAGGTATCGTTCATACCCATTCCCGACACGCCACAATATGGGCTCAGGCCGGAAAAGATCTCACAGCCTTTGGGACAACCCATGCAGATTATTTCTACGGCACTATCCCCTGTACACGCCCCATGAAGGATGACGAAATTAATGGACAATATGAATATGAAACGGGGCGAGTGATTATTGAAACGTTCAGACAACGAGAAATATCTCCCGCTGACATTCCGGCTGTTTTAGTAAACAGTCATGGCCCCTTTGCCTGGGGAACTGATCCCGCGAACGCCGTGCATAACGCCGTTGTACTTGAAGAAATCGCCTATATGAATCTCTTTACACAACAGCTACACCCTCATCTTACGGCTATTCAACAGCCTCTACTGGATAAGCATTTTTTACGCAAGCATGGTGCCAATGCTTATTACGGGCAGTAACCCTCTAAGCATGGCCTGGCGTTTTGCCAGGCCACGAATCGCCCAGGACTTACCCCAACCGCGCCTGCGCAAAAGCAATCGCCTGCGCCACCTGCTGCGGTGAGACGCCGCCTTTTGCCGCACGCTTGTCGAGGCACGATTGCAGCGACAGAATCGGATAGACATCTTCGCCAATCACCTGACTGAATTTCTGCAACTCACTGAGTGGCAGATCTTCCAGCGGTTTGCCCTGACGAATGGCTTCCACCACCGCTTCACCCACAATATGGTGCGCCTCGCGGAAAGGTACGCCTTTCGCCACCAGGTAATCCGCCAGTTCGGTGGCGTTGGCGTAACCCTGCTGAGCCGCTTCCTGGCAACGTGGACGTTTCACCTGAATGCCGTCCAGCACCAGCGCCGCCATATGCAGGCAGTCCAGCCAGGTATCGAGCGCGTCGAACAGACCTTCTTTGTCTTCCTGCATATCTTTGTTGTAAGCCAGCGGCAAACCTTTCAGCGTCATCATCATGCCGGTTAACGCCCCCTGCACCCGACCGCATTTACCGCGAATCAGCTCCAGCGCATCCGGGTTTTTCTTCTGCGGCATCAATGATGAACCGGAAGTCACGCGGTCAGAAAGCTCGACAAACCCCGCTTCGCCGGTGTTAAAGAAAATCAGATCTTCAGCAAAACGCGACAGATGCACCATGCCGATAGCGGCAGCAGACAGCAGTTCCAGCACGTGGTCACGGTCAGAAACGCTGTCGAGACTGTTACGGGTCGCTGAGGCAAATCCTAGCCAGCCTGCTAATTGTTCACGGTCGATTTCATAGGCCGTTCCCGCCAGCGCGCCACAGCCTAGCGGGCTGACATCCAGACGCTTAAGTGCATCCTGCAAGCGGCTTTCATCACGCGCCAACATCTCAACATAGGCCAGGCACCAGTGCGCGAACGTCACCGGCTGGGCGCGTTGCAGGTGAGTGTAACCTGGCATCACCGCGTCCTGATTGTTTTGTGCGGTTTCCACCAGCGCCGATTGCAGCTGCCGGTTAGCCGTCAGCAACTCGCTAACGATATCTTTGCACCACAGTTTCAGGTCAGTCGCTACCTGATCATTACGGCTACGCCCGGTGTGCAGTTTTTTGCCTAACTGACCCACTTTGTCGATCAGTTTGCCTTCCACCCAGCTATGGATATCTTCGGCGTCGCTTTCAAGGATTTGTTGTGGCCTGGCGCGAACATCTTCCAGCAGCACGTTCAGCGCCTCTTCCAGTTGCGCCTGCTCTTCTGCGGTTAACACGCCGACCGTTACCAGGGCTTTGGACCAGGCCACAGAGCCAACAATATCCTGCTCCGCCAGACGGTAATCAAAACGCAGTGAGTCGTTGAATTGTTTGAACCGTTGATCTGCTGCCTGGGTAAAACGCCCGCCCCAAAGTGCCATAACTCTGTTTCCTTATTTTGAAATTTAATGCCGGAAAGCTGCGCCTCCGGCTAACAAAACTTAAGCTAAAATCCGCGTACCCATCGGCATACCGTTAAACAGTGCCGGAAGTTGTTCCGCATGACGCCAGGAGGCGATATCCACCGGGCGGCCCAGCGTGCGCGCAGCATCCAGCGCCGCGTTCACTTTCACTATCATGCCGTCAGTAATAATGCCCTGCTCAATCAGTTGTTCTGCTTTCGCGGCGGTCATTTCGGCAATACGTTGCCCTTTGCCGTCGAGAATGCCGCTGACGTCGGAGAGCAAAATCAGATCCGCGCCCAGCGTTGCCGCCAGCGCCGTCGCTGCCTGGTCAGCATTGACGTTCATCAGTTGCCCTTCGTCTGTTACGCCAATGGAGCTGACCACCGGCAGATAACCGTTCTCCAGCAAGGAGTTGATAAGCTTAGGCGAACCTGGCTGCGCCAGTCCAACATGGCCTAACTCTTCATCAAGCTGGGTCACTTTGACGCTGTCGCCGTCACCGAGAAACAAACCTACGGCCGCAATCTGATGTTTCTTCGCCCATGCCAGCAGGGTTTTATTTGCCGTTCCCGCCAGTGCTCCGGTGATAATGTCAATCTGATCAGCAGGCGTCACCCGCAGGCCATTTTTCTTTTTCACCGGCAGATTCAGCCCTTTCATCAGCTCATCCACCACGCAACCGCCGCCGTGCACAATCACCAGCGGACGCTGATGTGACACACGATAATTCACCAGTGCACTAAACAGACGTTCCAGCGCCTCTTCACTATCCAGCAGTACGCCGCCCAGTTTGATAATTAATGGATTCATCATTGCACCCTTAAATAAGAGACTGCGTTTCCGCATAGCCGAAACGAATATTGGCGCACTGTACCGCTTGTGCCGCCGCGCCTTTCAGTAAGTTGTCTTCGGTCGCCACAATAATCAGATGCTCGCCCTGAACGGCAAACCCGATATCGCAAAATGGCAGCCCAACGACATTTTTCAGCGCCGGAACGCCTTTGTCATACAGCCGCACCAGCGGTTTATGGGCATACGCCTGCTGTAACACTTGCGCGACTTGCGCCTGGGTCACACCCGGTTTCAGGCGGCAGGTAATGGTTTCGAGAATGCCGCGCGGGAAATTGCCCAGATGCGGGGTGAAGATAACGTCAGCACCGAGGTGTGTGGCGATCTCTGGTTGATGGCGATGGGTAAAGACGCCATAAGGTTGCAGGCTAACTTCACAAAAACTATTTGAAATCGCTGCCTTACGTCCTGCACCGCTCACGCCGCTGGTGGCGTTGATTACCGGCCACTGATTGAGGTCAAGAAGATCGGCATCAATCAACGGTTTCAGCGCCAGCTGTGCCGCCGTCGGATAACAGCCTGGCACGGCAATCAAGTTCGCTTCTTTTAATTTATTACCGCACCACTCCGCCAGACCGTAGGCTGCCTGTTCCAGCAGTTCCGGATACTGATGGGTAAAGCCGTAATATTTTTCATAGAAGGTGGCGTCGTTAACACGAAACGCGCCGGAAAGGTCGAACACCACGCAGCCGGCTTCAAGAAATTGCGGCGCTAAATCGTGGCTAACTTCATGGGCGGTAGCGAGAAACACCACGTCCACCCCTGGGCTAAACTCGCTGATATCCGACATCGGCTGCAACGGCAGATCAACGATGCCTTTTAGCTGCGGATGCAAATCGGAGATTAACTTTCCCGCATCATTGCTTTGCGCTGAAACAGTCAAAGCGGTTATGTTCATATGCGGATGGCGATTTACATAGGTCACTAGCTCTGCGCCAGCGTAGCCGCTGGCACCCACAATCAGCGTATTCAACATCGGGGCTATTCACCTTCTTATGTCTGGTTGCCAGGTTAAACGTAAAACATTCACCTTACGGCTGGTGGGTTTTATTACGCTCAACGTTAGTGTATTTTTATTCATAAATACTGCATGAATATTGATACTATCATGACCAGAGGTGTGTCAACAATGAAAAACAAATTACCGCCATTTATCGAGATTTACCGTGCTCTGATTGCCACACCTTCAATAAGCGCCACGGAAGAGGCACTCGATCAAAGCAATGCAGATTTAATCACTCTGCTGGCGGACTGGTTTAAAGATTTAGGCTTCAATGTGGAAGTGCAGCCTGTGCCAGGAACTCGCAACAAATTTAATATGCTGGCAAGTACCGGACAGGGGGCTGGCGGTTTGTTGCTGGCGGGGCATACCGATACGGTGCCATTTGATGACGGACGCTGGACGCGCGATCCGTTTACACTGACGGAGCATGACGGCAAGCTTTACGGCTTAGGCACCGCCGACATGAAAGGCTTTTTTGCGTTTATCCTTGATGCGCTACGCGATGTCGACGTCACGAAACTGAAAAAACCGCTCTACATTCTGGCGACTGCCGATGAAGAAACCAGTATGGCCGGAGCGCGTTATTTTGCCGAAACTACCGCCCTGCGCCCGGATTGCGCCATCATTGGCGAACCGACGTCACTACAACCGGTACGCGCACATAAAGGTCATATCTCTAACGCCATCCGTATTCAGGGCCAGTCGGGGCACTCCAGCGATCCAGCACGCGGAGTTAACGCTATCGAACTGATGCACGACGCCATCGGGCATATTTTGCAATTGCGCGATAACCTGAAAGAACGTTATCACTACGAAGCGTTTACCGTGCCATACCCCACGCTCAACCTCGGGCATATTCACGGTGGCGACGCTTCTAACCGTATTTGTGCTTGCTGTGAGTTGCATATGGATATTCGTCCGCTGCCGGGCATGACACTCAATGAACTTAATGGCCTACTCAACGATGCGCTGGCTCCGGTGAGCGAACGCTGGCCGGGTCGTCTGACGGTCGATGAGCTGCATCCGCCGATCCCTGGCTATGAATGCCCGCCAAATCATCAACTGGTTGAAGTAGTTGAGAAATTGCTCGGAGCAAAGACCGAAGTGGTGAATTACTGTACCGAAGCGCCGTTTATTCAAACGTTATGCCCGACGCTGGTTCTGGGCCCTGGCTCAATTAATCAGGCTCATCAACCTGATGAATATCTGGAAACACGGTTTATCAAGCCCACCCGCGAACTGATAACCCAGGTAATTCACCATTTTTGCTGGCATTAAAACGTAGGCCAAACAATGTCGGATGCGATGCTTACGCATCTTATCCGACCTACACCTTTGGTGTTACTCGAGGCGATTTTTTAACATTCCCATAAGTTACACTTATTTAAAGCGTCGTGAATTTAATGACGTAAATTCCTGCTATTTATTCGTTTGCTGAAGCGATTTCGCAGCATTTGACGTCACCGCTTTTACGTGGCTTTATAAAAGACGACGAAAAGCAAAGCCCGAGCATATTCGCGCCAATGCGACGTGAAGGATACAGGGCTATCAAACGATAAGATGGGGTGTCTGGGGTAATATGAACGAACAATATTCCGCATTGCGTAGTAATGTCAGTATGCTCGGCAAAGTGCTGGGAGAAACCATCAAGGATGCGTTGGGAGAACACATTCTTGAACGCGTAGAAACTATCCGTAAGTTGTCGAAATCTTCACGCGCTGGCAATGATGCTAACCGCCAGGAGTTGCTCACCACCTTACAAAATTTGTCGAACGACGAGCTGCTGCCCGTTGCGCGTGCGTTTAGTCAGTTCCTGAACCTGGCCAACACCGCCGAGCAATACCACAGCATTTCGCCGAAAGGCGAAGCTGCCAGCAACCCGGAAGTGATCGCCCGCACCCTGCGTAAACTGAAAAACCAGCCGGAACTGAGCGAAGACACCATCAAAAAAGCAGTGGAATCGCTGTCGCTGGAACTGGTCCTCACGGCTCACCCAACCGAAATTACCCGTCGTACACTGATCCACAAAATGGTGGAAGTGAACGCCTGCTTAAAACAGCTCGATAACAAAGATATCGCTGACTACGAACACAACCAGCTGATGCGCCGCCTGCGCCAGTTGATCGCCCAGTCATGGCATACCGATGAAATCCGTAAGCTGCGTCCAAGCCCGGTAGATGAAGCCAAATGGGGCTTTGCCGTAGTAGAAAACAGCCTGTGGCAAGGCGTACCGAATTACCTGCGCGAACTGAACGAACAACTGGAAGAGAATCTCGGCTACAAACTGCCCGTTGAATTTGTTCCGGTCCGTTTTACCTCGTGGATGGGCGGTGACCGCGACGGCAACCCGAACGTCACTGCCGATATCACCCGCCACGTCCTGCTGCTCAGTCGCTGGAAAGCCACCGATCTGTTCCTGAAAGATATTCAGGTGCTGGTTTCTGAACTGTCGATGGTTGAAGCGACCCCTGAACTGCTGGCGCTGGTTGGCGAAGAAGGTGCCGCAGAACCGTATCGCTATCTGATGAAAAACCTGCGTTCTCGCCTGATGGCGACACAGGCATGGCTGGAAGCGCGCCTGAAAGGCGAAGAACTGCCAAAACCAGAAGGTCTGCTGACACAAAACGAAGAACTGTGGGAACCGCTCTACGCTTGCTACCAGTCACTTCAGGCGTGTGGCATGGGTATTATCGCCAACGGCGATCTGCTCGACACCCTGCGCCGCGTGAAATGTTTCGGCGTACCGCTGGTCCGTATTGATATCCGTCAGGAGAGCACCCGCCATACCGAAGCGCTGGGCGAGCTGACCCGCTACCTCGGTATCGGCGACTACGAAAGCTGGTCAGAGGCCGACAAACAGGCATTCCTGATCCGCGAACTGAACTCCAAACGTCCGATGCTACCGCGCAACTGGCAACCAAGTGCCGAAACGCGCGAAGTACTCGATACCTGCCAGGTGATTGCCGAAGCACCGCAAGGCTCCATTGCCGCCTACGTGATCTCGATGGCGAAAACGCCGTCCGACGTGCTGGCTGTCCACCTGCTGCTGAAAGAAGCGGGTATCGGGTTTGCAATGCCGGTTGCTCCGCTGTTTGAAACCCTCGATGACCTGAACAACGCCAACGATGTCATGACCCAGCTGCTCAATATCGACTGGTATCGCGGCCTGATTCAGGGCAAACAGATGGTGATGATTGGCTATTCCGACTCAGCAAAAGATGCGGGCGTGATGGCAGCTTCCTGGGCGCAATATCAGGCACAGGATGCATTAATCAAAACTTGCGAGAAAGCGGGGATTGAACTGACGCTGTTCCACGGTCGCGGCGGTTCCATTGGTCGCGGCGGCGCACCTGCTCATGCGGCGCTGCTGTCACAACCGCCAGGAAGCCTGAAAGGTGGCCTGCGCGTGACTGAACAGGGCGAGATGATCCGCTTTAAATATGGTCTGCCAGAAATCACCGTCAGCAGCCTGTCGCTGTACACCGGGGCGATTCTGGAAGCCAACCTGCTGCCACCGCCGGAGCCGAAAGAGAGCTGGCGTCGCATTATGGATGAACTGTCAGTCATCTCCTGCGATCTCTACCGTGGCTACGTACGTGAAAACAAAGATTTTGTGCCTTACTTCCGCTCCGCTACGCCGGAACAGGAACTGGGCAAACTGCCGTTGGGTTCACGTCCGGCGAAACGTCGCCCGACTGGCGGCGTCGAGTCGCTGCGCGCCATTCCGTGGATTTTTGCATGGACGCAAAACCGCCTGATGCTCCCCGCCTGGCTGGGTGCAGGTACGGCGCTGCAAAAAGTGGTCGAAGATGGCAAACAGAGCGAGCTGGAGGCTATGTGCCGCGATTGGCCATTCTTCTCGACGCGTCTCGGCATGCTGGAGATGGTCTTCGCCAAAGCAGACCTGTGGCTGGCGGAATACTATGACCAACGCCTGGTAGACAAAGCACTGTGGCCGTTAGGTAAAGAGTTACGCAATCTGCAAGAAGAAGACATCAAAGTGGTGTTGGCGATTGCCAACGATTCCCATCTGATGGCCGATCTGCCGTGGATTGCAGAGTCTATTCAGCTACGGAATATTTACACCGACCCGCTGAACGTATTGCAAGCCGAGTTGCTGCACCGCTCCCGCCAGGCAGAAAAAGAAGGCCAGGAACCGGATCCTCGCGTCGAACAAGCGTTAATGGTCACTATTGCTGGGATTGCGGCAGGTATGCGTAATACCGGCTAATCTTCCTCTCCTGCAAACCCTCGTGCTTTTGCGCGAGGGTTTTCTGAAATACTTCTGTTCTAACACCCTCGTTTTCAATATATTTCTGTCTGCATTTTATTCAAATTCTGGATATCCCTTCAGATATCCTTAAGGAATTGTCGTTACATTCGGCGATATTTTTTTCAAGACAGGTTCTTACTATGCATTCCACAGAAGTCCAGGCTAAACCCCTTTTTAGCTGGAAAGCCCTGGGTTGGGCACTGCTCTACTTTTGGTTTTTCTCTACTCTGCTACAGGCCATTATTTACATCAGTGGTTATAGTGGCACTAACGGCATTCGCGACTCGCTGTTATTCAGTTCGCTGTGGTTGATCCCGGTATTCCTCTTTCCGAAGCGGATTAAAATTATTGCCGCAGTAATCGGCGTGGTGCTATGGGCGGCCTCTCTGGCGGCGCTGTGCTACTACGTCATCTACGGTCAGGAGTTCTCGCAGAGCGTTCTGTTTGTGATGTTCGAAACCAACACCAACGAAGCCAGCGAGTATTTAAGCCAGTATTTCAGCCTGAAAATTGTGCTTATCGCGCTGGCCTATACGGCGGTGGCAGTTCTGCTGTGGACACGCCTGCGCCCGGTCTATATTCCAAAGCCGTGGCGTTATGTTGTCTCTTTTGCCCTGCTTTATGGCTTGATTCTGCATCCGATCGCCATGAATACGTTTATCAAAAACAAGCCGTTTGAGAAAACGTTGGATAACCTGGCATCGCGTATGGAGCCTGCCGCACCGTGGCAATTCCTGACCGGCTATTATCAGTATCGTCAGCAACTAACCTCGCTAACAAAGTTACTGAATGAAAATAATGCATTGCCGCCGCTGGCTAATTTCAAAGATGAATCGGGTAACGAACCGCGCACTTTAGTGCTGGTGATTGGCGAGTCGACCCAGCGTGGCCGCATGAGTCTGTACGGTTATCCGCGTGAAACCACGCCGGAGCTAGATGCGCTGCATAAAACCGATCCGAATCTGACCGTGTTTAATAACGTGGTGACGTCTCGTCCGTACACCATTGAAATCCTGCAACAGGCGCTGACTTTTGCCAATGAAAAGAACCCGGACCTGTACCTGACACAGCCGTCGCTGATGAACATGATGAAACAGGCAGGTTATAAAACCTTCTGGATCACCAACCAGCAGACGATGACTGCCCGCAATACCATGCTGACGGTATTTTCGCGCCAGACCGACAAGCAGTACTACATGAACCAGCAACGTACGCAGAGTGCGCGTGAATACGACACCAACGTGCTGAAGCCGTTCCAGGAAGTGCTGAATGACCCTGCGCCGAAGAAACTGATCATCGTTCATCTGCTGGGTACGCATATCAAATACAAATACCGCTACCCGGAAAATCAGGGCAAGTTTGACGGCAATACCGATCATGTTCCGCCAGGATTAAGCGCAGAAGAGCTGGAATCATATAACGATTATGACAACGCTAACCTGTATAACGATCATGTGGTTGCCAGCCTGATTAAAGACTTTAAAGCGGCAGACCCGAACGGATTCCTGGTTTACTTCTCTGACCACGGTGAAGAGGTTTACGACACGCCGCCGCACAAAACTCAGGGGCGTAATGAGGACAACCCGACGCGCCACATGTACACCATTCCGTTCCTGCTGTGGACGTCGGAAAAATGGCAAGCGACTCATCCGCGTGATTTCTCGCAGGATGTTGATCGTAAATACAGCCTGGCGGAACTGATCCACACCTGGTCAGATTTAGCAGGCTTATCTTACGACGGTTACGACCCAACCCGTTCAGTGGTGAATCCGCAGTTCAAAGAAACTACCCGCTGGATTGGTAACCCGTACAAGAAAAACGCGCTGATCGATTACGACACGCTGCCGTATGGCGATCAGGTAGGTAATCAGTAAATGACCTTTGTATCGCGTCTGGCGCTATTTGCCGGATGCGATACTGCCGCAATGTTTACATCGCACTCCCCTCAGGCCACACTTTTCAGGTGGCCTTTTTTCATAATGCCAGTTACTGTTTTCCCGTCTACATAGCTAAGGGAATAACATGTATCACGACGTCAGCTATCTGCTCTCCCGCCTGATCAACGGCCCGCTGTCCCTGCGCCAGATTTACTTTGCCAGTAGCAACGGTCCGGTCCCCGATCTCGCGTATCAGGTCGATTTTCCACGGCTGGAAATTGTGCTGGAAGGTGAGTTTGTTGATACCGGCGCTGGGGCAACGTTAGTTCCCGGCGATGTGCTGTACGTTCCCGCTGGTGGCTGGAATTTTCCACAATGGCAAGCCCCCGCCACTACCTTTAGCGTGCTGTTTGGCAAACAGCAACTCGGCTTCAGCGTCGTGCAATGGGATGGCAAACAATATCAAAATCTGGCGAAGCAACACGTCGCCCGACGCGGCCCACGCATAGGTTCTTTTCTGCTACAAACGCTCAATGAAATGCAAATGCAGCCGCAGGAGCAGCAAACGGCAAGGCTTATCGTCGCCAGCCTGCTTAGCCACTGCCGCGATTTGCTCGGCAGCCAAATCCAGACCGCCTCACGCAGCCAGGCACTATTTGAAGCTATTCGCGATTATATCGACGAACGCTATGCCTCCGCGCTTACCCGCGAATCTGTTGCACAGGCGTTTTATATTTCACCAAATTACCTCTCGCACCTGTTTCAAAAAACGGGGGCCATTGGTTTTAACGAATACCTGAATCACACGCGACTGGAGCACGCTAAGACGTTATTGAAAGGCTATGACCTGAAGGTAAAAGAAGTGGCGCACGCCTGCGGCTTTGTCGACAGCAACTACTTCTGCCGTCTGTTTCGTAAAAATACCGAACGCTCACCGTCGGAATATCGTCGGCAGTACCACAGCCAACTGACAGAAAAACCGACTACTCCAGAATGAGATGGGTTTGCTGCGGCGCAGAAAGCACTTTGCGTACCGCGCTCATCACCCGCTGCGGCTCACGCAGGAAAGCGTAGATGCTGCATTGCACGTAGCGGCAATGTTCAAATCGCTCGGCACCGGCAAGCTCGATATCCGTAATCAACAGAGCAACATCCGCCCGACGGATATCCTCGTCCGCTAAACGATTCTCCGTTCCCAGCGCGCCCTGAGTTTCAATGCTGACGCCCCACTTCTCTAACAGGCACAACTTTTCCAGCCGTTCCGCCGCCATATAAGTATGCGCCACGCCACTGACGCAGGCGGTTACTGCCACCAGGTATGCCATTTTAACCTCCCACGGTAACCTGAAATCCGGCCCGTTCTGCCATTTCGCGCATCGTTGCTACATCAGCTGACGACGGCGCAGGCACCTCTTTCATCGACCATGTTTTCCCCAGCAGGCGGTATTTCGGTTCGCCGTACTGGTGAAACGGTAACAGATGGATCTGCCTGATATTCAGCGGGATCAGCACGTCCAGCGCCTGCTGCATATTCTCCCGGCTGAGTGTAAAACCAGGGATCAGCGGTAAACGCGGGATCACGTTGACACCCTCACTCACCAGCAAACGCAGATTCTCCAGCACGCGTGGCAGGTTCATCTTCACCACATCCCGCGCCTGAGTTACGTCCATAATTTTTAAATCGAACAACACTTCATCGCACAATTTCGCCAGCGGTAACAACTTGCTGGTCGGCGCGTCTCCGGCAGTTTCAATGGCGCATGACACCCCCCACAGCCGAAGTCGCTGTAAAAAACGGGTCGCAAACTCCGCCTGCATTAACACTTCGCCGCCAGAAAGCGTGACGCCGCCGCCGGACGTGCGAAAGAAAATGTCATCTTTCATCACTTCCCGCTCCAGCGCGTCAAGGCTGATATCGCGACCAATCCGTTCAAACGCCCCGGACGGGCATTCATCCGCATCACGCAAACATTTCGCACAGTGCAGACATTTCGCCTCTCTGCGTACCGTCTGGATTTTGCCGGAGATCGACTCCGGATTAGCACACCATGGGCAAAGATGCGGACAGCCTTTAAAAAAGACCACCGTACGAATGCCCTCGCCGTCATTCAGTGAATAACGCTGAATGTTGAAAATGCGCGCCACATCATCGCGGCGCGTTTCCACAACGTTACAGCTGATGCGCTGTCCGGCGGATGATGTCATCCTGGATCTCCTTCGACAGTTCGACAAAGAAGGCGCTATATCCAGCAACGCGCACTACCAGCCCGGCATAATCTTGTGGGCGCTGTTGCGCTTCCCGCAACGTGTCGGCGTTCACCACGTTAAACTGAATGTGTTGTAACTTAAGCTGGGTAAATGCCCGTAAGAAGTCGGCCAGTTTGCGTAATCCCGCTTCACCTTCCAGGGTTGCCGGAGTGAATTTCACGTTCAGCAACGTACCGTTAGACAGCAGCGTATTATCGAGCTTACTGACTGACTTCAGTACCGCCGTTGGCCCTTGTGCGTCCTGACCCAGCATAGGTGACAAGCCGCCGTCTGCCAGTTGTTCCCCGGCAAAACGACCGTCTGGCGTCGCGCCAACCACCGATCCCAACGGGACGTGAGCAGAAACGGTATACGATCCCGGCGTGAAGTAGCCGCCGCGCGGGTTCTGGTATTTTTCCACTTCTTTGCAGTAGTGGCGTAACAGTTCGGCGCTGATGTTATCCACCTCGTCGATATCGTTACCGTATTTCTCGAAGCGGTTAATTAAGCGAGCACGGACTTTTTCGCCTTCTGGCGTTGCGAAGTTGGCTTTTAATACCGACAGCAATTCGTCAAAACTTAAACGCTGTTGCTCAAAAACCATACCTTTCAACGCATGGAGAGAATCGCTCAGGTTGGCGATACCGATCCCCTGTACGCCGGAGAAGTTATAACGCGCACCGCCATCGGTAATATCGCGGCCTTTTTCCAGACAATCGCTGATAAACGATGAGAGCAGCGGTACAGGTGCCCAGTCACGGTGACCGATATCGCAAATATTGCTGCCCTCAACCATCAGGGTGATGTAGTGGCTGATCTTGGCGCGGATCTGTTCCAGTAAACCTTCATAAGTCAGCGCAGCGTTGCCTTCATTTTCATGCAGGCAGATTTCCATCACTTTCAGCAGGTTAAACATCGCGATGTCATGCAAGCCGTAGGTTCTGCCGGGAATAGATAATTCCACACAGCCCACTACGGAATAGTCGCGTGCATCTTCCAGCGAAACGCCACGGTTGAGGAACGCTGGCACCACCACTTCATCGTTAAAGATTTGCGGAATACCGGTGCCGAGGCGAATGGTTTCGGCGGTTTTCATCAGGAACGGCGTGTCGATCAAGGCGTTAGTGCGCACGCCGAGGTTCGGTTGCGGTAATTGCACACTTTGATAGGCGTCGAGACAGAGGAACGAAAGTACGTTCACCGCGCTACGTCCGTTCTCGGTTAACCCGCCGAGCAGTGCGGTATAGCCGGTCGGGAAACCGGCGAAATAACGCGCGCTACTGGTGGAGCGCAACAGCACGATGTCGTTGCATTTCACCCATAAAGATTCGAGCAGTTCTTTCAGGAACGCCGGATCTTCGCCCTGGGTTAATGATGCCTGATAGAACGGCAACATATACTGGTCGAAGCGCCCTAAAGACAGAGAACTGGCGTTGGATTCGTATTGCAGAATGATGTTCATGTACCAGAATAACTGGCACGCCTGCCAGAACGTCTGCGGCTTATGTTCGGCGTTATGGCGGGAGATCTCCGCAATAGTCAGCAGTTCTTCGCGACGCTGGGCATCTGTGCAGTTTGCCGCCATCGTTTCCGCCAGTTCAGCGTAACGCAGAATGTGTTTCCGCGAGGCTTCCAGCAGTAACAGCGCTGCCTGATAAAAGTGATTCTCCGGCTGTTGCTGACAATGTTGCTGCATTTGCGCTACCAGCTCACCCAGCCCGTGATTCAGCAGGCGCGGGTAATCAATAATAATGTGCCCCTGGCCTTTATCCGTCTGGTTGATGCTGAAAATCTGCGTGCTGGTCGCGGCTTTTACTTCATCCGTCATCTGCCCGTTGATGAAATCTTTCATCGAACGTTTTTCCCAGTACGGGAACAACTCTTCACGGTAGATACGTTTATCTTCTTCGCTGATAGCAAAGCGGTCCTGCGGACGCGTCGGGAATTGATCCAGCTCTTTCAGCAGCCAGTAAGGGTCCATTTCCGGCGACATAATCCCGGCGCGCGGTTTTACGGTGCGGTTACCGGCAATCAGTTCTTCATCACGAATCGAAATTTCAACATGTTCAAGGATATACGCTGTTGCTTTCGCCCGGCGCAATATCACCGGTTCGCCTTCGGTTTGCCGATGGCTGGCGGTATAAAGCAGCGCACGCTCCAGCGAGATTTCACGGGTATTGGCAAACAGTGCAGTTTTGAGGCGAGAGATACGATTCGTCATGAGGAACTCCTGTGGGAAAGCGAACCCGCCCTTACGGGCGGGATAAGAACTTAAGCGGTTTGTGCCAGGTGAGCTTCAATTTTGCTCATAATGGCATCAGCGCGTTTTACCGCGTCGCTGATGTTGACGCGCACGATGGTCTTGCCAGCAAAACGCTCTTCAAACTTGATGCCGATATCTTTGGTCAGAATCACCATATCGGCGCTCGCCACGTCTTCCGCAGTCAGTTCATTTTCCAGACCAATCGAGCCCTGGGTTTCTACTTTCACTTCCCAGCCTTTCGCTTTCGCGGCACTTTCCAGCGCCTCTGCCGCCATATAGGTATGGGCAACACCAGATGGACACGCGGTTACTGCAATAATTTTCGTCATGGCTCGTTCCTCAATTAATTAATTTCAAAATCCAAATCCAGGTCGTCTTCTTTTTCATCAGTCGAAGACCCATTTTTACGCGCCAGACTTTTCAGCACGTTCACACAAACAGCCGTCACCACTGCTCCGACAGCTACTGCTGCGATATAACCCAACTTGCCTTCAACCACCGGCAGCACAATCAGACCACCCCAGCCTGCATAGCACTGCGCACCGACCAGTGCCGCAGTTACCGCACCACAAACTGAACCGACCATGATGGAAGGAATAACACGCAGCGGATCGGCAGCGGCGAAAGGAATCGCCCCTTCAGTAACCCCAACGCACCCCATCACCAGCGCCGCTTTACCGGTTTCGCGCTCTTCTGCGGAGAAATTTTTACGACCAATCAGCGTCGCCAGCCCCATCCCCAGCGGCGGAATACAAATACCCACGGCAGCAATGGCCACCACGGTATAAACACCCTGAGCAACGCAAATCAGCATGAAGGCATAGGCCACTTTGTTAACCGGACCGCCCATATCGAACGCCAGCATCAGGCCCATGATCACCGCCAGCATAACAATGCTGCCCTGCTGCATCCCCTGAAGCCACTGAGTCAGGCTGTTGGTCAATGCCCCCACAGGCTCGCCCAGCCCCCACATCATGATGCCTGCGGTAATCAGTGTGCCGACGATCGGAATGATGAAGATTGGCATCACCGAGCGCAGAACTTTATGCACCGGAATTTTCTTCAGGTAATGCACCACGATGCCGCCGATAATCCCGGCGATCAGTGCACCAAAGAAGCCCGCACCAAAGCTGTTACCAACCCAGGCACCGATAGCGCACGGAGCCAGCGCAGAACGCTCTGCAATGGAGTAACCAATGTAAGCGGCGAGGAAAGGCACCATCAGCGTCAAACCTGCAACGCCGATATCAAACAGTTTTTTCAAATTCGGATCGGCTACGGCATCCGGCACTGCGCCTTTGCCATACAACATGACGGAAACCGCCAGCAAAATACCGCCCGATACCACGAAGGGAATCATGTGTGAAACGCCCGTCATTAAATGCTGACGGGTATTTTTCAGGATCTGCACCAACTCATTCATAAGCTGCTCCCGGGCTTGCGAAAGCCCATGTCCATATTTTTGATGGAGGAAACAATAGGCAATCGCAGGCGGAGCAAACAGTGGATAAAAAGGCCATTTACTGGACTTTTGTAATATCAGTACAAAAATGCGATCCGCCTCATAACTTGCGATAATCCGGAAGCATGCCGCAAAACGGCGTCTTGTGAGACGCGTCGCAAATTGACGGTTACATTACATTTGTCCAGCTTTTGGCAGATTTGTCACATGGCAGGCCGTTGCCGTGCGCTCTTATCCTGTAAACAGAAAACCGTACCGGGAGAGAGGCAATGGCCCTGATTGTGGAATTTATTTGTGAGCTACCTAACGGCGTACATGCACGTCCGGCAAGCCACGTTGAAACGCTGTGTAATACTTTTTCATCACAAATTGAGTGGCATAACCTGCGCACTGACCGCAAGGGCAACGCCAAAAGCGCCCTTGCGCTGATTGGCACCGATACGCTGGTGGGCGATAACTGCCAGTTACTGATTTCCGGGGCCGACGAACAGGAAGCGCACCAGCGTTTAAGCCAATGGCTGCGCGATGAATTCCCCCACTGCGACGCACCGCTGGCGGAAGTAAAATCTGACGAACTGGAACCACTGCCGGTTTCACTGACCAATCTGAATCCGCAAATTATCCGCGCCCGCACCGTGTGCAGCGGTAGCGCAGGTGGCATTCTGACGCCGATCTCTTCTTTAGATCTCAATGCGCTGGGTAATCTTCCTGCTGCCAAAGGCGTTGACGCCGAGCAATCCGCGCTGGAAAACGGCCTGACACTGGTAATGAAAAACATTGAATTTCGTCTGCTGGATAGCGACGGTGCTACCAGCGCGATACTGGAAGCTCACCGATCCCTGGCTGGCGATACTTCTTTACGTCAGCACTTACTGGCAGGCGTCAGCGAGGGATTAAGCTGTGCCGAAGCGATTGTCGCCAGTGCACACCACTTCTGCGAAGAGTTCGCCCGTTCCAGCAGCAGCTACCTGCAAGAACGTGCCCTGGACGTACGCGACGTCTGCTTCCAGTTACTCCAGCAAATCTACGGTGAGCAACGCTTCCCGGCACCGGGCAAACTGACGCAGCCCGCCATTTGTATGGCTGATGAACTGACCCCCAGCCAGTTCCTCGAACTGGATAAAAATCACCTCAAAGGATTGTTGCTCAAAAGCGGCGGCACCACGTCACACACGGTGATCCTTGCCCGTTCGTTCAACATTCCGACGCTGGTTGGTGTGGATATTGATGCCCTCACTCCGTGGCAGCATCAAACGATTTATATCGACGGCAACGCTGGGGCGATTGTGGTTGAGCCAGGGGAAGCCGTAGCTCGTTATTATCAGCAGGAAGCCCGCGTACAGGACGCCCTGCGTGAGCAACAGCGTGTCTGGCTGACCCAACAAGCCCGTACCGCTGACGGTATCCGCATTGAAATTGCCGCTAACATCGCTCACTCCGTGGAAGCGCAGGCCGCATTCGGCAATGGTGCGGAAGACATTGGTTTATTCCGCACTGAAATGCTCTATATGGATCGCACCAGTGCACCGGGCGAAAGCGAGCTGTACAACATTTTTTGTCAGGCGCTGGAGTCCGCCAACGGACGCAGCATTATTGTGCGCACTATGGATATTGGCGGTGACAAACCCGTTGATTATCTGAACATTCCCGCAGAGGCAAACCCGTTCCTCGGTTATCGCGCCGTGCGTATTTATGAAGAGTACGCGTCGTTATTTACCACACAACTACGGTCGATTCTCCGTGCCTCCGCTCACGGCAGCCTGAAAATCATGATCCCGATGATCTCTTCAATGGAAGAGATCTTATGGGTGAAAGAAAAACTGGCGGAAGCCAAACAGCAACTGCGTAACGAACACATTCCGTTTGATGAGAAGATCCAGCTCGGCATCATGCTGGAAGTGCCGTCGGTGATGTTCATCATCGATCAATGCTGTGAAGAGATTGATTTCTTTAGTATTGGTAGTAATGACCTGACGCAATATCTGCTGGCAGTGGATCGCGATAACGCTAAGGTTACTCGTCACTATAACAGCCTGAATCCAGCATTCTTGCGGGCGCTCGATTACGCCGTGCAAGCGGTGCATCGCCAGGGCAAATGGATTGGTCTGTGCGGTGAACTGGGAGCGAAAGGTTCCGTGCTGCCATTGCTGGTCGGTTTAGGGCTGGATGAGCTGAGCATGAGCGCACCGTCAATTCCGGCGGCGAAAGCGCGAATGGCGCAACTTGATAGCCGTGAGTGCCGCAAGTTGCTCAACCAGGCAATGGCCTGCCGTACTTCGCTGGAAGTGGAACACCTGCTGGCGCAATTCCGCATGACCCAACAAGACGCACCGCTGGTCACCGCCGAGTGCATCACACTGGAAAGCGACTGGCGCAGCAAAGAAGAAGTGCTCAAAGGCATGACCGATAACCTGCTGCTGGCGGGCCGCTGCCGCTATCCGCGTAAACTGGAAGCCGACTTGTGGGCGCGCGAGGCCGTTTTCTCTACCGGTCTGGGCTTTAGTTTTGCCATTCCCCACAGCAAATCGGAACATATTGAGCAATCCACCATCAGCGTAGCGCGTCTGCAAGCGCCGGTGCGCTGGGGCGATGATGAAGCGCAATTCATCATTATGTTAACCCTGAACAAACACGCTGCGGGCGATCAGCACATGCGCATTTTCTCGCGCCTCGCTCGCCGCATCATGCACGAAGAATTCCGTAACGCGCTGGTTAACGCCGCCTCTGCCGACGCTATCGCCAGCCTGCTGCAACATGAACTGGAACTGTAAAAGGAAACATCATGGAACTGTATCTGGACACCGCTAACGTCGCAGAAGTCGAACGTCTGGCACGCATATTCCCGATTGCCGGGGTGACAACTAACCCGAGCATTATCGCTGCCAGCAAGGAGTCCATATGGGAAGTGCTGCCGCGTCTGCAAAAAGCGATTGGTGATGAGGGCATTCTGTTTGCTCAGACCATGAGCCGCGACGCGCAGGGGATGGTGGAAGAAGCGAAGCGCCTGCGCGACGCCATTCCGGGCATTGTGGTTAAAATCCCGGTGACTTCCGAAGGTCTGGCAGCAATTAAAATACTGAAAAAAGAGGGGATTACTACACTTGGCACCGCAGTGTACAGTGCTGCACAAGGGTTACTGGCCGCGCTGGCAGGGGCAAAATACGTTGCTCCGTATGTTAACCGCGTAGATGCCCAGGGCGGAGACGGCATTCGTACGGTTCAGGAGCTGCAAGCGCTGTTAGAAATGCACGCACCAGAAAGCATGGTGCTGGCGGCCAGCTTTAAAACGCCGCGTCAGGCGCTGGACTGTTTACTGGCAGGATGTGAATCCATCACCCTGCCCTTAGATGTAGCGCAACAAATGCTCAACACCCCTGCGGTAGAGTCAGCTATAGAGAAGTTCGAACACGACTGGAATGCCGCATTTGGCACTACTCATCTCTAAAGGAGCAATTATGGACCACATTATTCAATCACCGGGTAAATACATCCAGGGCGCTGATGTGATTAATCGTCTGGGCGAATACCTGAAGCCGCTGGCAGAACGCTGGTTAGTGGTGGGTGACAAATTTGTTTTAGGTTTTGCTCAATCCACTGTCGAGAAAAGCTTTAAAGATGCTGGACTGGTAGTAGAAATTGCGCCGTTTGGCGGTGAATGTTCGCAAAATGAGATCGACCGTCTGCGTGGCATCGCGGAGACTGCGCAGTGTGGCGCAATTCTCGGTATCGGTGGCGGAAAAACTCTGGATACTGCCAAAGCACTGGCACATTTCATGGGTGTTCCGGTAGCGATCGCACCGACTATCGCCTCTACCGACGCACCGTGCAGCGCATTGTCTGTTATCTACACCGATGATGGTGAATTTGACCGCTATCTGATGTTGCCAAATAACCCGAATATGGTCATTGTCGACACCAAAATCGTCGCTGGCGCACCTGCACGTCTGTTAGCGGCGGGTATCGGCGATGCGCTGGCAACCTGGTTTGAAGCGCGTGCCTGCTCTCGTAGCGGCGCGACTACCATGGCGGGCGGCAAGTGCACCCAGGCGGCGCTGGCACTGGCAGAACTGTGCTACAACACCCTGCTGGAAGAAGGCGAAAAAGCGATGCTTGCTGCCGAACAGCATGTAGTGACTCCGGCGCTGGAACGCGTGATTGAAGCGAACACCTATTTGAGCGGTGTTGGTTTTGAAAGCGGCGGACTGGCGGCGGCTCACGCGGTGCATAACGGCCTGACCGCTATCCCGGACGCGCATCACTATTATCACGGTGAAAAAGTGGCATTTGGTACGCTGACGCAGCTGGTTCTGGAAAACGCACCGGTGGAGGAAATCGAAACCGTAGCTGCACTTAGCCATGCGGTAGGTTTGCCAATAACTCTCGCTCAACTGGATATTAAAGAAGATGTCCCAGCGAAAATGCGAATTGTGGCAGAAGCAGCATGTGCAGAAGGTGAAACCATCCACAACATGCCTGGCGGCGCGACGCCAGATCAGGTTTACGCTGCACTGCTGGTAGCCGACCAGTACGGTCAGCGTTTCCTGCAAGAGTGGGAATAACCTACTCCAAACTCCCGGCTTGTCCGGGAGTTTGAGAGTGCAGGCAAAGTGGCTCACTCGTCACTGCGGGCATGTTTTTCCCCCTCGCCCTTTCAGAGAGAGGGTCGGGGTGAGGGTAAATATTCGCCCCGGAGCTGGCCTGTTCCCCTCACCCTAACCCTCTCCCCAAAGGGGAGAGGGGACTGTTCGAGCACTTTTTATACGCTATCACCCGTCTGAAACTCCCACGTTGTTCAGGAATTTTTTATCCGCTTCTGGACATTTTCTCTACAGAACAATCGTTAGCCCGGAAGGTCGAATCTGTGACTCTTATTTTCACGGACGAACCAGATGAAAGCTTCACTGGCGCTGGTCAGCCTGCTAACGGCATTTACCAGCCACTCCTTAAAATCTCCCGCCATTCCACCAATCGTGGTACAAATTCAGGCCAACACCAACCTTGCCATCGCAGACGGTGCCAGACAGCAAATCGGCAGCACGCTATTTTACGATCCGGCGTATGTGCAGCTTACTTATCCTGGCGGTGATGTCCCGCAAGAACGCGGTGTTTGTTCTGATGTGGTGATCCGCGCCTTGCGCAGCCAGAAGGTCGATTTGCAGAAACTGGTTCACGAAGATATGGCGAAGAATTTTGCCGATTATCCGCAAAAGTGGAAGTTAAAGCGCCCGGACAGCAACATCGATCACCGTCGGGTACCTAATCTGGAGACCTGGTTTACCCGCCACGATAAAACACGCCCCACCAGCAAGAACCCCAGTGACTATCAAGCGGGCGATATTGTCTCCTGGCGATTAGATAACGGGCTGGCACATATTGGGGTGGTGTCAGATGGCTTCGCCCGCGACGGTACGCCGCTGGTGATACATAACATTGGCGCAGGCGCGCAGGAAGAAAATGTGCTGTTTAGCTGGCGGATGGTGGGGCATTATCGTTATTTTGTTAAATAAGAGATCGCCCCACATGAAGAAAAAATTCAGATGTTTTTTACACTGACGGCTTCTTTTTTCTTACGGCTCACCAGCGCCAGTGCCAGCACAATCAGCACAATACCGCTACCTTCAACGGCCCCCGGATTCTCACCGAGCAGCCACCAGGAAAAGAGTACGCCGCAAACGGGAACGGCCAGTGTGCTTAAGCTGGCAATACTGGCAGGCAAGTTTTTCAATACAAACAACCATAAGCTCCACGCCAGCGCCGTCGCCAGAATCGCACTGTAGGCCAGAGCCCAGAACACGGTGGGTTGCCAGTCAATTTCACGTTGCGGCACCAGTAAAGCGACCGCACTCATCACCAGCGCCGCATAAAGCATCTGCCAGGATGTTAACGACAATAAATCCACGCGTGGATGGCGGGCGTATAGGCGTTTCGCGACAATCGCGCTCGCCCCCCAACTAACACCGGAGAGGATTGCCAGCATGGCACTTTTCATCGAAGAGAAATCGAGCTGCCACGGTTGTAACACCAGCAGTAAGCCAACGGCGGCAATCAGTATCGCGAAATATTGCCCACGTCGCAGGCGTTCACCGAGAAACAACGCGGCGAAAATCACCACCCAGAACGGCATGGTATAGCTCAGGATCGCCACCTTCCCCGCTCCTCCGCTGACCAGCGCCCACTGCGCCAGGCCAACCATCCCACAGGTTTGTAACAGGGCAATGGCTAAGGTGTATTTAAACGGTGTCGGGCGCATTCCGCGACCACGTAATAAAAGGACGATGAATAAAACGAGAGCGCCGAAAATGCAGCGTAAGGCGGTAAAGTCGAAGGCACCGATGTAGCTGGTGACTTGCTTCATGAAAATCCAGCTATAACTCCAGATAAGTGTGAGCACAACCAGGCCACTGATTGCCAGTGGGTTGCTCTTTCCTGCGGCAGACATGAGAGATCCAGTGTGTAGTTTTCCTGTGGACACTATACGCCGGTAAAGAAACTTCAGCGACTGCCATCAGGCAGTCGCTGAAGAAGGTCAGATTACAGCAGGTCGAAACGGTCGAGGTTCATCACTTTCACCCATGCCGCCACGAAGTCTTTAACAAACTTCTCGTGGGCATCGCTGCTGGCGTAAACTTCCGCCACCGCACGCAGGACAGAGTTAGAACCAAAGACCAGATCCGCACGGCTGGCAGTGTATTTCACTTCGCCGGTTTCGCGGTCACGGCCTTCGAACAGCTCTTTCGATTCGTCGGTCGCTTTCCACTCGTAACGCATATCCAGCAAGTTCACGAAGAAGTCATTACTCAATACACCAACGCGGTCAGTGAAGACGCCGTTTTTGCTGCCATCGAAGTTGGCACCCAGTACACGCATCCCGCCCACCAGCGCGGTCATTTCCGGCGCGGTCAGCGTCAGTTGCTGTGCTTTATCAATCAGCAGTGACTCGGTGGTGGAAACGTCCAGACGAGCGCGATAGTTACGGAAACCGTCAGCAATTGGCTCCAGCAGTTCGAACATTTCAATGTCAGTCTGATCCTGACGCGCATCAACGCGACCCGGTGCAAACGGTACATGAATGCTCAAACCTGCGGCGCTTGCGGCTTTCTCTACGCCAACCACACCTGCCAGCACGATGATATCCGCAAGCGAGGCTTTACCAGACTCTTTCTGGATTTTCTCCAGAACAGGCAGAGCACGAACGGCTGCGGCGTTCACATCCCAGTCGCGCTGCGGCATTAATGCCAGACGCGCACCGTTGGCACCACCGCGTTTGTCGCCACCACGGAAGGTAGAAGCAGACGCCCAGGCTACCGATACCAGCTCGCTGACAGACAGACCAGAATCCGCAATCGCGAATTTCAGATCGATAATGTCCTGCTCGGTCGGGTTGTAGATCGGCTGCGGCAGCGGATCTTGCCAGATCAGATCTTCTTTCGGTACTTCCGGCCCGATGTAGCGAGATTTCGGCCCCATATCCCTGTGCGTCAGTTTGAACCAGGCACGGGCAAAGGCTTCGTTGAACGCCTGCGGATCGTTGAGGAAACGACGAGAAATCTTCTCGAACTCAGGATCAAAACGCAGCGTCAGGTCGGTCACCAGCATCGTCGGTTTACGTTTCTTAGACGGATCAAACGGATCCGGGATAATTTCCGGTGCGTCTACCGCTTCGAACTGGATTGCGCCAGCCGGACTGCGGGTCTGTACCCACTCATACTTGAACAGGTTTTCGAAGAAGTAGTTGCTCCACTGGGTCGGCGTCTGGGTCCAGACTACTTCCAGACCAGAGGTAATGGCATCTGCGCCAACGCCGCTGCCGTAAGTGCTCGCCCAGCCTAAACCTTGTTCTTCAATCGGTGCAGCTTCTGGATCAGGACCTACATTTGATGTCGGACCGGCACCGTGAGTTTTACCCAGCGTATGACCACCCGCAATCAGCGCCACGGTTTCTTCGTCGTTCATGCCCATGTTGCCGAAGGTCGCGCGGATAGCTGCTGCCGCAGAAAGCGGTTCGCCGCTGTGATCCGGGCCTTCCGGGTTAACGTAAATCAGGCCCATCTCGGTTGCGCCCAGCGGTGCTTTCGCCAGTGCTTCCGGATGACGGTGGGTCAGCCAGGCTTTTTCATCACCCCAGTTCACATCCAGATCCGGTTCCCAGACGTCTTCACGACCGGCACCAAAACCGAAGGTACGGAAGCCGGAGTTTTCCAGCGCCACGTTACCCGCGAGGATAAACAGGTCGGCCCAGGAGATTTTCTGAACATATTTCTGTTTGATTGGCCACAACAGGCGACGCGCTTTATCGAGGCTTACGTTATCCGGCCAGGAGTTCAGCGGTGCAAAACGTTGCTGACCACGACCCGCGCCGCCGCGCCCATCGATTGAACGGTAAGTCCCCGCGCCGTGCCAGGCCATACGAATAAACAGACCGGCGTAGCTGCCCCAGTCGGCAGGCCACCACGGCTGAGATTCTGTCAGCAGGGCTTTCAGATCTTTTTTCAGGCCGTAGTAATCTAATTTGCTGAATTCTTTGCGGTAGTCAAAGTCCTCACCCAGTGGGTTAGAACGATTAGAATGTTGGTTTAACAGGTCAACACGGAGTTGATTTGGCCACCAGTCGCGCGTGGTTGTGCCCCCACCTGCGCTCTGGTCGTGACCGCCCTGATGGAACGGGCATTTGCCAGTGGCTGTCGTGTTATGGATATCGTCTGACGTGCTCATCAATGTGCTCCCCTCTACAGTGTTACCGTTACGATACACAGCGTTAGAGAGAAGTTATAATTGAATTAATCCACGGATGCGATAGTTGAGATCTTACATATTGTTGGTTAAAGAGATGTAGATCAAATTGATCGTAATTAAGCTTTTTTGATTATGTCCGAATTCGGACAAATGCTTTATAAAAAAGGGTTTTAGCTTTATATCCTTCAAGTAATGAGGGAGAAAACAAGGCTGACACCCTTATTTTCCCGCCCTCATTTCGAGGCAGCATTTTGTGCTCTGTTTAAAATTTGTGATCACTGTGTGATTTTCACAAAAGCCACACTATTTATAAACCAGGTCGAACACCCAGCGTATGGCAAATCGCGTAACTCATTTCAGCGCGGTTAAGCGTATAGAAGTGGAAATCTTTCACTCCTTCACGGCTTAAAATCTTCACCATATCCATCGCAATATTCGCGCCCACCAGTTTGCGGGTTTCGGCATCGTCATCCAGCCCGTCAAACATTTGCGCCATCCACGCCGGAATACGCACGTTGGTCATGTCGGCAAATTTCTTCGCCTGTTTAAAGTTAGATACCGGCAAAATTCCCGGAATAATTTCCACATCAATGCCCGCCGATACGCAGCGGTCACGAAAACGCAGGTAGCTTTCGACATCAAAGAAGAACTGAGTAATCGCGCGGTTGGCTCCGGCATCGACTTTGCGTTTCAGGTTGAGCAAATCCGCCTGAGCGCTTTTCGCTTCCGGATGAACTTCCGGATACGCCGCCACGGAGATATCGAAATCTGCCACTTCTTTTAACAGCGTCACCAGGTCAGAAGCGTACATTTCTGGCTTACCACTTCCCGGCGGCAGATCGCCACGCAGCGCCACGATATGACGAATACCGTTATTCCAGTAGTCACGTGCAATGGTGCGCAGCTCGTCGGGCGTCGCATCAATGCAAGTAAGATGCGGTGCCGCTTCCAGACCAGTGCGATCTTTAATGCCTTTAATAATGCTGTGCGTACGGTCGCGCTCGCCGGAGTTCGCGCCATAGGTCACCGACACAAACTTCGGTTTCAGGTTGCTAAGGCGATCGATGGAGTTCCACAGGGTCTGCTCCATTTCACTGGTACGCGGCGGGAAAAACTCGAACGAAACGTTAATCTGCCCCTGGACTTCTGCCAGACTCTGATTCAGGGCATCCCGCTGGCTGGCGTGAAAAAAGCTCATACCTTACCTCATCAATCGCTTGTCGTTATATGTTGTGTTGTGAACATCTATCCATTTAGACGTCCAGATGTAAAGATGAAGGAAAAGCCGAGGGGCGTCAACCGAAAAATGACCAATGATGGTGAGGAAAAATCAGGGAAGTTGAAAAAAACTCATCTTAATTAGAGGCGATAAAAGATTTCTCTATAGCGCAATCCACCTCGCACGTTTTGACTGATATTCTGACAACACAGCGACACCTGGGCTTATTCGAAAAACAACGTCCTGCCACCGGATGGTGATGCTAAGGCATCTGATTCGGCCTGCGCCCTCGCGTAGGCCGAATACTGGATCTGCAAAATCAACTGGTAACAAACAGATGAATCAACTCAATACGTACTTTTACTTGATATCTTTCACGCGCATACCGTTGATCTGTTCATCCGTGATGGTGTTACCCGCTTTGAAGTAATCAACCACGGCGTGATAAACGTAATAACCGCCCGTTGTGTTACGCGCTTTCCCTTCGGTAAAGGCGGTAAAACCATCTCCACCATCAGCAAGGAAACTCTGAGTAGCAATGTGGTAAATCGTCGCATCTTCAATGGGTTTGCCATTCAGAGTCAGCGTGATTACCCGCTGACCAACCGGCTTACTGCTGTCGTACTTCATTTCCAGGCCTTTCGATACCTGTAAAATGCCATTACTTAAACTTGCGCCGTGTTCCATCAAACTGCGTAATTGTTTACCCGTGAGATCCATCGTCACCAGTTCGTTGGGAAACGGGAAGGTACTGATGACGCCGCCCATCGTAATCGCCCCTGCGGGGATCTCATTGCGAATGCCGCCAGAGTTGGTTAACGCCAATTGGGTGTTTTTACCCGCCGCTACCAGTAAAGCATCAGCCGCCAGGTTCCCGAGGGAAGCCGATTCACCATAGGCACGTTTTAATTCAACCGGCGATTTCGCGACCGTTTGTTGCACCACTTCATCAAGCTTTTTATTCCAGCCGTCGATCACCTGTTTTGTTTGCGGATCGGGCTTCCACTCGTCGGCGTAAATGGTTTTAAGCTCGAAGTTTTTCACCGTAAAATCATGCGGCTTCTCTTTGTAGTCGAGAACCAGTTTGCCCACATCAATCCCGCCGCTGTCAGTGGAGAGGATGAGCGTATTGCCGACTTTAATCGGTTCCGGCGTACCCACATGCGCATGTCCGGTGATCAAAATATCCAGCCCTTTCACCTGACTTGCCGTCTGAATATCTTTATCCAGCGCGCGACGCACATCTGTGCCTCCCATACTGGACTGGCGGGCCGGAACACCTTCATGGATCAGGGCGACGGTCAAATCAACCTTGCCTTTAAGTTCATCGATATAACGTTGTAGCCATTTAATTTCATCACGCGCTTCAATCCCCACTCGCGTTGCCGCAGATACCGTGTCATTAAAGGCAAATACACCGTGCAAACCTATAACGCCTATTTTCACACCGTCTTTTTCGATGATGGTATATGGCTTATCCCAGAATGATTTACTGCTGTTCTGATAAAAAACATTGCCCTGCACAATAGGGAATTTTGCCTGACTCAACTGTAATAATGTGTTGTCCCAGCCGTGGTCAAATTCATGGTTGCCTATCGTGACGGCATCAAACGGCATAGTATTCATAATATCGATAATAGCCTTACCTTTGGTCAGGCTGCTGATATATGGCCCGGTAAAATAATCACCCGCATCAAAAAACCATGTCGCTTTATTTTTTGCTTTTTCTTGCTTAACCAGCGTAGTGATATTTGCCCAGCCGCCAATATCCCGTTTACCATCAGCGATCCACGGCACTTTATAAGGCTCGACATGCGCATGGAGGTCGTTGGTATAAATGATGGTGACATCTTTGGCGCAAGCCCAGAACGGCAATGTTAATGCGATACCCGCAGCAAGTATTTTAATTTTCATAAATAGTCCCTTTCAGTGATTTAAAGGATTGCTACATTACGTTCTGAAAGAGTTATTTATGTGAGAGTAATCACATCCGCAGGGGATAGTTGCCGGACAAAATCAACGACCTTGTGAAATCGTTGGTGATATATGTCGACTCTGTTTACGATTAATGCCTGCAAGTCGTTTGGTTGCCGTAATTTAGGGCAGCCAACATCTAAAGATTATAGCTGGCCCGACTATCGGCTGGGTTATCCGGCATTGCACTGTCGGGCATGTGGCAGTTACCCGCCGTTGTTTGACGAGCAACAATTTCGTGACTGGTTGTCAGTTCACTTATCTACTTTTGCAACAGAGAAAGGCCATTTTTGCCCGGTATGTTATGGCACAAAGACGATTTGTTATGGCCACAATCCACAGGGGTCGCAACGCATTCAATGTCGTAACTGCAAAAAAGTCTGGACACCTAAACAATATCAGAAAGAAATAACGCCTCCTGAAATAATCGAAACGGTTGCTCTTCTGGTGCCATTTCAGGGAGCCAGCAATGGGCAGAAACTGTATGTTTTAATCAGTTTTGATGCTCTTCGCGGTAATATTCTTCATCTTTCTACTAATTACACGCAGCATCAGGCTGGAGAAAGTCTGCATTATCGATACAGAGGAAATGCAGAACCAGAGTTACACGACAATAATATTGTACAACGCGTTGATATGCGCGAAGCACAATTTCTACACCGCAGTCAGTTTGATGAAATTCAGTATGGCAGCGCAGCGCTCAAGCGCAATGCTAAAGGTGTTATTCTGCGTCCGGTTATCACAGCGCACGGGCATTTTAGAGTACTGAATATTTTATTCCCTACAGTAAAAACACATGTAATTTCACACGAGTGTTTTTTAAGAGGTGCGATTATTACGGCCTGGGCAGAACTGTTTCGCCAACAGCAAGGTGAGATTTGGTTTATTGAAGAGGAAATAGCTGACTATACCGATAATACGCCCTGGCGTTTTCAGGGAAAAACTTATCACGGCTGGTGGAAAAATCAGTGGCAACTCTGGGTTCAGGGCAAAAATCGTAAAATGGTATGTGCATTAACAGGCGGAAATAACAGCAAAGCTGTAATGCTCTCTTTCGCAACCAGCAGACATTTTATCGACTGGCTACATAAACAAGCAGTATTTACTCACAGCGCCCCGCTTTCCGCAGGGCGCGTTACGCAAATACTGCTTTCTCTGACTCAGGATTACAACAACTGCGCCAGCCGGTTAATATCCGACTGAATCGCCCCTGCGGTGACGTCGCGCCCCGCGCCAGGCCCACGGATCACCAGAGGGTTATCGCGATACCAGCGGCTTTCGATGGCAAAGACGTTATCGCACGGCAGCAGTGATGCCAGCGGATGGTCTTCACGCACCGCTTCCACGCCCACACGCGCTTTGCCATTGGCATCGAAACGCGCCACATAGCGCAGCACCAGCCCCATTTCGCGGGCCGCTTCCAGTCGTTGCACCATCTGCTCGTTAAGTTCATCGCCGTTTTCAAAGAAATGGTCGATGCTACCGCCTTCGCAATGGGCAGGCACCAGCGATTCCACGCGCACCTGATCTGGTTCGATGTCGTAACCCGCTTCACGCGCCAGAATCACCAGCTTGCGCATCACGTCTTTGCCGGAAAGGTCATCACGCGGATCAGGCTCGGTTAAGCCCTGCTGCCACGCCTGATCCACCAGCTCGGTAAACGGCACGCTACCGTCGAATTGCAGGAACAGCCAGGAGAGCGTGCCGGAGAAGATCCCACTGATCGACAAAATAGTATCGCCGCTGTCGATCAGATCGCGCACGGTATGGTTGATCGGCAAGCCCGCACCGACGGTGGCGTTGTACAGCCAGTGACGCCCGGTTTTTTCGAAGGCGTCGTGGATCTGGCGATATTTATTGCTGTCGCTGGCTCCCGCCAGTTTGTTGGCGCTGATGACGTGGAAACCGTGGCTGGCAAAATCGAGATACTGGTCAGCAAGCTGCTGGCTAGCGGTAACGTCCAACACCACTAAATCATCATACGGATGGGCGCGCATCCACAGGAACAGCGACTCTTCATCCTGCTCGACCGCTTCATCGTTGAAGAAGGCTAACGCGCGGCTGGCGTCCAGCCCGTCATAGCTCAACAGGCTGCGGCGGCTGTCCACCACACCTGCCAGCACAAATTCAAAGCCGGTACGCGCCGAGAGCGTGCTCTGCTCACGGGCGAACAGTTCCAGCCAGCGGGAACCGATATTGCCCTTGCCGAACAATACCAGGCCGATGCGTTTTTCCGCGCGGAAGACGGACTGATGCAGCCCCTGAATCAGGCTTTCGGTTGGTCCGGTGCGCAGTACTGCCACCAGGCTGATGCCGTCATCCGACTGCCAGGTAAATTCGACCGGCTGGCCTTTCAGTTGCTGCCAGAAGCGGTGGCAATGCAGCGGGTTACGGGTTACGCCTGCCCCAACCATCGCCACCAGCGCCAGCCCCTGACGCAGGCGCAGTTCGCCAGGTAATCCCGCTTCGTCGAGGATTTTCAGCGCACTGTCGGCCACTTCTGAGGTGTAGCAAAATTGCAGCAACTGGCGATCGTTATGTACGCCAACCGCCAGTGGGCGCACCTGAGCACGTTTCAGGATCTGGTCGATCTCTTTATGCGCCAGTTTGAAATCCTGGCTGGTGGGCACCTGAAACTCAATCAAGCAGACATCATCGTGGCTGGTGACAATACGCGCACCAGTACCGGAGGCCAGCACGCGTTCAATGCGCGTGGAACCTTGATCCGGCGTGTAGCTACAGCGCAGCTGCAGGTCGATTTCGCTGCCAGAAACTGGCTGTAAAGTACGGGCGTGAAGAACGGGAGCCGCCAGACGCGCCAGTTCGCTGGCCTCATCCAGACGCAGCAATGGCAGCAGACAGGCATCTTTCACTTTACGCGGGTCGGCACTGTATACCCCGGCGACGTCGCTCCAGATGGTTACGCGAGAAACACCCGCCAGCGCACCGATTTGTGTCGCGGAATAGTCGGAACCGTTACGCCCCAGCAGCACCGTTTCACCAGCGTTGTTACGGCTGATAAACCCGGTCACCACCAGACGTTTACCCGGATGTTGTACCAGTAGCTGTTGCAGCAACGGGTAAGAAAGCCCTTCATCAACCTGCGGTTGCGCAGCGCGTTCAGCGCGTAAAAACTCGCGGGCATCAAGCCAGGCCGCTGGCAGCCCTTGTTGATTAAGCACCGCAGACATCAGGCGCGCCGACCACACTTCACCGTGACCCACCACTTCCGCATACACCGCATCGTTAATACCACTGTCGAGCAGCGCCGCCAGGCGTTCCAGATCGCTGACAAAAGCGCTAATGAGGCTATCGGCTTCTTCAGCGGGTAGCAGACCGCTAATCAGATCGCACTGATAGCGACGCAGCGTTTGTTGAACCTGATGCGCAGAGAGACGATCGGTCTGGCTTAGTTTCAACCAGTTAATCAACTGGTTAGTGGTGCTACCGGCAGCGGAAACCACCATCATATCGTCGGGCTGAGAGTACTCCGCCATAATGCCCGCGACACGCAAATAACACTTCACATCAGCCAGACTACTGCCACCAAATTTATGCAGTTGACGACCTTTCGCCCCTGCCTGCGCAATCACACTCATTTTTACCCCTTGTTTGCAGCCCGGAAGCCATTTTCCAGGTCAGCAATTAAATCTTCGCCATCTTCAATACCGGTGGAGATACGCAGCAGCGTCTCGGAGATCCCGGCGGCAGCACGCGCTTCTGGTGCCATGCCTGCATGTGTCATGGTTGCGGCGTGAGAGATTAAACTTTCCACTCCCCCTAATGATTCCGCCAGCGTAAACAACGACAGCCCGCCCAGGAAACGACGCAGCGTCTGCTCATCGCCATCCAGTTCAAAACTCAACATTGCGCCAAAGCCTTTTTGCTGGCGCGCGGCAATTTCATGCCCCTGATTTTCTGGCAGCGACGGGTGATACAGTTTTTTCACCAACGGCTGGGTTTGCAGATATTTCACAATCGCCTGCGCGTTGCGCTGCGCCAGCTCCATACGCGGCACCAGTGTTCGCAACCCGCGTAGCAGCAGATAGCTGTCAAACGCGCCGCCCGTCACGCCAATATTGTTTGCCCACCAGGCAAGTTCAGTGACAACGTCCGGGTCTTTAGCAATCACCACGCCGGCCACCACGTCTGAGTGACCGTTCAGATATTTCGTACATGAATGCAACACCAGATCGGCACCTAATGCCAGCGGATTTTGTAATGCCGGGCTTAAGAAGGTGTTATCCACCACGCTCACCGCCCCGACTTCCCTTGCCAGATGGCAGATTTTCGCAATATCCACGACGCGTAACAATGGATTACTTGGGCTTTCTACCAGTACCAGTTTGGGTTTTTCTGCCAGCGCTGCCCGTAATGCCTGTTCATCGCCTTGATCAACAAACAACACGCGATAGCAACCACGTTTAGCCAGGCTGTCGAACAGGCGATAGCTGCCGCCATAGCAGTCGTGCGGCGCAACCAGCAGATCGCCCGGTTTCAAAAAGACGGTCGTTACCAGGTGAATCGCGGACATGCCGGTATTAGTAAGTACGGCACCGGCACCGCCTTCCAGTTCTGCCAGCGCACGCTGAACCACATCGCGCGTTGGGTTGCCACGACGCGAGTAATCATGCGCGCGCGGTTCATTAAATCCGGTAAAGTTATAGGTGCTGGAAAGATGGATCGGTGGGACAACGCAACCATACTGTTCGTCGTCATTTAACCCGCTACGCACTGCGATGGTGGCCTGTTTACGCGTCATGTGATGAAGTTCCCTGGGCTTGGTCGGTGAAATGTCAGGCACCAGAGTAAACATTGTGTTAATGGACGTCAATACATCTGGACATCTAAACTTCTTTGCGTATAGATTGAGCAAATCCCAAATAGCCGTTAAAATTATATGCATTATCACGCCGACAGGTGCATTACACGATGTCACGGTAACGCCTGTACGGTAAACTATGCGGGTTTACGGTCAGTACCCACATTAACTGTGTGGTCTGGTCTCAATTTATTGACGAAGAGGATTAAGTATCTCATGGCTGAATGGAGCGGCGAATATATCAGCCCATACGCTGAGCACGGCAAGAAGAGTGAACAAGTCAAAAAGATTACGGTTTCCATTCCTCTTAAGGTGTTAAAAATCCTCACCGATGAACGCACGCGTCGTCAGGTGAACAACCTGCGTCACGCTACCAACAGCGAGCTGCTGTGCGAAGCGTTTCTGCATGCCTTTACCGGGCAACCTCTGCCGGATGATGCCGATCTGCGTAAAGAGCGCAGCGACGAAATCCCGGAAGCGGCAAAAGAAATCATGCGTGAGATGGGGATTAACCCGGAGACGTGGGAATACTAAAGCGGAAAAGAGCGGCGCGGAGTTAACCAGCCGCTTTTTTCATACATGGACGTATAACGATGAAAATCAGGTTACTGATCCTCAGCCTGCTGGTTTCTGTGCCTGCCTTTGCCTGGCAGCCGCAAACTGGCGACATCATCTTTCAAATCTCTCGCTCATCGCAAAGTAAAGCGATCCAACTGGCGACCCATTCCGATTACAGCCACACCGGTATGCTGGTGATGCGTAACAAAAAGCCCTACGTTTTTGAAGCGGTCGGCCCGGTGAAATACACCCCGCTCAAGCAGTGGATTGCCCATGGTGAAAAGGGCAAATACGTTGTTCGCCGCGTTGAAGGCGGACTGAGTGTTGAACAACAGCAAAAACTGGCGCAAACGGCAAAACGTTATCTCGGCAAACCGTACGATTTCAGCTTCTCGTGGAGCGACGATCGCCAGTACTGTTCGGAAGTGGTGTGGAAGGTTTACCAGAATGCGCTGGGAATGCGCGTGGGCGAACAGCAGAAGTTGAAAGAGTTCGATCTGAGTAACCCGCTGGTTCAGGCAAAGCTCAAAGAACGCTACGGCAAGAATATTCCGCTTGAGGAAACGGTGGTCTCGCCACAAGCCGTTTTCGATGCGCCACAACTCACCACAGTCGCCAAAGAATGGCCGCTGTTTTCCTGGTAATACGACCAAAATTCAGGCACAAAAAAAGCGCCATGCGGCGCTTTTTTCGGAAATCCGGTCTTATTTGCTGCCCGGGATGTTGAAACGCTTGTTGAAGCGGTCAACACGGCCACCGGTAGCAACATCACGCTGTTTGCCAGTGAAGAACGGGTGGCACTTGCTGCACACGTCGAGGTTCAGGTCATGACCAACGGTGGAGCGGATTTTCATTACGTTACCGCAAGAGCAGCTAGCAGTAATTTCTTCGTATTTCGGGTGAATATCTTTTTTCATGGGAAAACCTCGGTTTAAGGCCGCGTCGCTCTTCCAGCCCTAACGCCAGACACCACGCGATGTTAAAAGTATAGCTTCAATACGATCATTTCGTACGAAGGCGCGAAATCATACAGAAATTAACCAGCGTATGCAAACTGATCCGCACTCTTCTACGGCAATGTGTATACTAACCCACCGAATTTCAAGTCAGGATGATGCTATGCCCGTTGCCCACGTTGCCTTGCCCGTTCCGCTTCCTCGTACCTTTGACTATCTGCTGCCAGAAGGCATGACGGTTAAAGCCGGGTGTCGCGTGCGCGTGCCGTTTGGCAAACAGCAGGAGCGCATCGGGGTTGTGGTATCAGTGAGCGATGTCAGTGAGCTGCCGCTTAACGAGCTGAAAGCGGTAGTTGAAGTGCTGGATGTTGAGCCGGTATTTACTCACTCCGTCTGGCGATTACTGCTTTGGGCGGCAGATTACTATCATCATCCGATTGGCGATGTGCTGTTTCATGCCTTGCCGATTTTACTACGCCAGGGGCGGCCTGCGGCGAACGCGCCGATGTGGTACTGGTTTGCCACTGAAAAAGGCCAGGCGGTGGATCTGAACAGCCTGAAACGCTCGCCAAAGCAACAACAGGCACTGGCGGCATTGCGGCAAGGCAAAATCTGGCGCGACCAAGTTGCCACGCTCGAATTTAATGATGCCGCGTTGCAGGCACTGCGCAAAAAAGGTCTGTGTGATTTAGCAAGTGAAACACCAGAGTTTAGTGACTGGCGAAAGAATTATGCCGTTTCTGGTGAGCGGTTGCGATTGAATACTGAACAGGCCACCGCCGTTGGCGCAATTCATAGTGCGGCGGATACCTTCTCTGCCTGGCTGCTGGCGGGCGTTACCGGTTCCGGTAAAACGGAGGTTTATCTCAGTGTACTGGAAAACGTGCTCGCTCAGGGCAAACAGGCGCTGGTGATGGTGCCGGAAATCGGCCTGACGCCGCAAACTATCGCCCGTTTTCGTGAACGTTTTAATGCCCCCGTGGAAGTTCTGCATTCCGGCCTGAACGACAGCGAGCGTCTTTCGGCGTGGTTGAAAGCGAAAAATGGCGAGGCGGCGATTGTCATCGGCACCCGCTCCGCGCTGTTTACGCCGTTTAAAAATCTCGGCGTGATTGTTATTGATGAAGAGCACGACAGTTCCTACAAACAGCAGGAAGGCTGGCGCTATCATGCCCGCGACCTGGCGGTGTATCGCGCGCATAGCGAGCAAATCCCAATTATTCTTGGCTCCGCAACGCCCGCACTGGAAACGTTATGCAACGTGCAGCAGAAAAAATACCGCCTGCTGCGCCTGACGCATCGGGCGGGGAATGCGCGTCCGGCAATTCAACACGTGCTGGATTTAAAAGGTCAGAAGGTGCAGGCTGGTCTGGCTCCGGCGTTAATCACCCGTATGCGCCAGCATTTACAGGCAAACAATCAGGTTATCCTCTTTCTTAACCGCCGTGGCTTTGCGCCTGCCTTGCTGTGCCACGACTGCGGCTGGATTGCCGAATGTCCACGTTGCGATCACTACTACACGCTGCATCAGGCGCAACAGCATTTGCGCTGCCACCATTGCGACAGTCAGCGTCCGGTGCCGCGCCAGTGCCCTTCCTGCGGTTCCACGCACCTGGTACCCGTGGGGCTGGGCACCGAACAGCTTGAACAGACACTCGCGCCGTTGTTCCCTGGTGTCCCCATTTCTCGTATCGACCGCGATACCACCAGCCGCAAAGGCGCACTGGAACAACAACTGGCGGAAGTACATCGCGGTGGCGCGAGGATTTTGATCGGCACGCAAATGCTGGCGAAAGGTCACCACTTTCCGGATGTGACGCTGGTGGCGTTACTGGATGTGGACGGCGCGCTGTTTTCTGCGGATTTTCGCTCGGCAGAGCGTTTTGCCCAGCTTTATACCCAGGTGGCAGGCCGTGCCGGGCGTGCGGGTAAACAGGGCGAAGTGGTGCTGCAAACGCATCATCCAGAACACCCGCTATTGCAAACGTTGCTCTATAAAGGCTACGACGCCTTTGCCGAACAGGCGCTGGCTGAGCGACGCATGATGCAGCTGCCGCCATGGACCAGCCATGTGATTGTGCGTGCGGAAGATCATAACAATCAGCACGCGCCGCTGTTCCTGCAACAACTGCGTAATCTGATCCTCTCCAGCCCGCTGGCAGACGACAAACTGTGGGTTCTCGGTCCGGTTCCGGCACTGGCACCTAAACGTGGCGGTCGCTGGCGCTGGCAGATATTGTTGCAGCACCCTTCCCGCGTGCGCTTGCAACACATCATTAGTGGTACGCTGGCGCTCATCAATACAATACCGGATTCCCGTAAGGTGAAATGGGTACTGGATGTTGATCCGATTGAGGGTTAAACCGCTCACGATGCGAGGCGGATCGAAAAATTCAATATTCATCACACTTTTAATGAAAATTCTGTAACCGTTTTCACGCGCTATCTGCTAAAAATGTTGCCGATGTGAAGTAAACATGGAAGTAGTACGCCTGCCGTGCCAGGCGAGGAGTGAGTGTGAAAGCGAAGAAGCAGGAAACTGCCGCGACCATGAAAGACGTTGCCCTCAAGGCAAAAGTCTCTACAGCGACCGTCTCCCGAGCATTAATGAATCCCGATAAAGTCTCCCAGGCCACCCGTAATCGGGTTGAAAAAGCGGCCCGGGAAGTGGGTTATTTACCTCAGCCTATGGGGCGCAACGTCAAGCGTAATGAATCCCGTACCATTCTGGTGATTGTCCCGGATATCTGCGATCCCTTCTTTAGCGAAATTATTCGCGGTATCGAAGTTACGGCGGCAAATCACGGATATCTGGTGCTGATTGGCGACTGTGCGCATCAAAATCAGCAGGAAAAAACCTTTATCGATTTGATCATCACCAAGCAAATTGATGGCATGTTGTTGCTGGGTTCAAGGCTGCCGTTTGATGCCAGCATTGAGGAACAGCGTAATCTGCCGCCGATGGTGATGGCGAACGAATTTGCACCGGAACTGGAGCTGCCTACCGTTCATATCGACAATCTGACCGCCGCATTTGATGCAGTAAATTATTTATATGAGCAAGGGCATAAACGGATTGGCTGTATAGCCGGTCCCGAAGAGATGCCGCTGTGTCACTACCGCCTGCAAGGCTACGTTCAGGCGCTGCGTCGCTGCGGCATTATGGTTGATCCGCAATATATCGCCCGTGGCGACTTCACCTTCGAAGCCGGAAGCAAAGCAATGCAACAGCTGCTTGATCTTCCACAACCGCCTACTGCTGTCTTCTGCCATAGCGATGTGATGGCGCTCGGCGCACTTTCGCAGGCAAAACGCCAGGGGCTGAAAGTACCGGAAGACCTTTCCATAATCGGTTTTGATAATATCGACCTGACGCAATTTTGTGATCCGCCGCTGACAACCATCGCGCAGCCGCGTTACGAAATCGGTCGGGAAGCTATGCTGTTATTGCTTGATCAAATGCAGGGGCAACACGTTGGCAGTGGCTCTCGTTTAATGGACTGCGAACTTATCATCCGGGGATCAACACGCGCGTTACCTTAAAGTAAACCTTTAAGACTGCCGTGACTGGTCAAAGGCCCGCCGCTTAAGTAACATGGCGGGCTGACGAACGAATAAATACAGCGAAACGATAGTGGCACAACGAGATTATGTACGCCGCAGCCAACCGGCACCTTCGCGGCGAAAAAAGAGCACCTCACGGAAAAAGCAACGAAATCTGCCTGCGGTTTCTCCCGCTATGGTCGCTATTGCTGCCGCCGTTCTTGTGACCTTTATCGGTGGTCTGTACTTCATTACGCATCACAAGAAAGAAGAGTCCGAGACGCTGCAAAGCCAGAAAGTGACCGGAAACGGACTACCACCGAAACCAGAAGAACGCTGGCGCTACATTAAAGAGCTGGAAAGTCGCCAGCCGGGTGTGCGTGCGCCCACAGAACCTTCTGCCGGTGGTGAAGTGAAAACGCCGGAGCAACTGACACCAGAACAACGCCAGCTTCTTGAACAAATGCAGGCTGATATGCGCCAGCAGCCAACGCAGCTGGTTGAAGTTCCGTGGAATGAGCAGACGCCGGAACAGCGTCAGCAAACGCTACAGCGCCAGCGTCAGGCGCAGCAATTAGCGGAACAGCAACGTCTGGCTCAGCAGTCGCGTACGACTGAACAAAGCTGGCAGCAGCAGACGCGTACGTCGCAAGCCGCGCCGGTACAGGCGCAACCGCGCCAGTCTAAACCGGCTTCTACTCAACAGCCTTACCAGGATCTGCTGCAAACCCCTGCGCACACCACCGCGCAGTCGAAGCCGCAGCAAGCTGCGCCAGTTGCTCGTGCCGCTGACGCGCCAAAACCGACGGCGGAGAAAAAAGACGAACGCCGCTGGATGGTGCAGTGCGGTTCGTTCAGAGGCGCGGAACAGGCAGAGACGGTACGTGCTCAGCTGGCGTTTGAAGGCTTTGACTCGAAGATCACCACCAACAATGGCTGGAATCGTGTGGTCATTGGCCCGGTGAAAGGCAAAGAGAACGCAGACAGCACCCTCAATCGCTTGAAGATGGCGGGTCATACAAACTGCATTCGGCTCGCCGCCGGGGGTTGAAACCCTCAAAATCCCCCCCATCTATAATTGCATTATGCCCCGTACTTTTGTACGGGGTTTGTACTCTGTATTCGTAACCAAGGGGTCAGCTCGTGACAACTATAGTAAGCGTACGCCGTAACGGCCATGTGGTCATCGCTGGTGATGGTCAGGCCACGTTGGGCAATACCGTAATGAAAGGCAACGTGAAAAAGGTCCGCCGTCTGTACAACGACAAAGTCATCGCGGGCTTTGCGGGCGGTACTGCGGATGCTTTTACGCTGTTCGAACTGTTTGAACGCAAACTGGAAATGCATCAGGGCCATCTGGTCAAAGCCGCCGTTGAGCTGGCAAAAGACTGGCGTACCGATCGCATGCTGCGCAAACTTGAAGCACTGCTGGCAGTCGCGGATGAAACTGCATCGCTTATCATCACCGGTAACGGTGACGTGGTGCAGCCAGAAAACGATCTTATTGCTATCGGCTCCGGCGGCCCTTACGCCCAGGCTGCGGCGCGCGCGCTGTTAGAAAACACTGAACTTAGCGCCCGTGAAATTGCTGAAAAGGCGTTGGATATTGCAGGCGACATTTGCATCTATACCAACCATTTCCACACCATCGAAGAATTAAGCTACAAAGCGTAAGGATCTCCCATGTCTGAAATGACCCCACGCGAAATCGTCAGCGAACTGGATAAGCACATCATCGGCCAGGACAACGCCAAGCGTTCTGTGGCGATTGCTCTGCGTAACCGCTGGCGTCGCATGCAGCTCAACGAAGAGCTGCGCCATGAAGTGACCCCGAAAAATATCCTGATGATCGGCCCGACCGGTGTCGGTAAAACTGAAATCGCCCGTCGTCTGGCTAAGCTGGCGAATGCGCCGTTCATCAAAGTTGAAGCGACCAAATTCACCGAAGTGGGCTATGTCGGTAAGGAAGTGGATTCTATTATTCGCGATCTGACCGATGCCGCCGTGAAAATGGTACGCGTCCAGGCTATCGAGAAAAACCGTTATCGCGCTGAAGAACTGGCAGAAGAACGTATTCTCGACGTGCTGATCCCACCTGCTAAAAACAACTGGGGACAGACCGAACAGCAGCAGGAACCGTCCGCTGCTCGTCAGGCATTCCGCAAGAAACTGCGTGAAGGCCAGCTTGATGACAAAGAAATCGAGATCGATCTTGCCGCAGCACCGATGGGCGTTGAAATTATGGCTCCTCCGGGCATGGAAGAGATGACCAGTCAGCTGCAGTCCATGTTCCAGAACCTGGGCGGCCAGAAGCAAAAAGCACGTAAGCTGAAAATCAAAGACGCCATGAAGCTGCTGATTGAAGAAGAAGCGGCGAAACTGGTGAATCCGGAAGAGCTGAAGCAAGACGCTATCGACGCTGTTGAGCAGCACGGGATCGTGTTTATCGACGAAATCGACAAAATCTGTAAGCGCGGCGAGTCTTCCGGTCCGGATGTTTCTCGTGAAGGTGTTCAGCGTGACCTGCTGCCGCTGGTAGAAGGTTGCACCGTTTCCACCAAACACGGGATGGTCAAAACTGACCACATTCTGTTTATCGCTTCTGGCGCGTTCCAGATTGCGAAACCGTCTGACCTGATCCCGGAACTGCAAGGTCGTCTGCCAATCCGCGTTGAGCTGCAGGCACTGACCACCAGCGACTTCGAGCGTATTCTGACCGAGCCGAATGCCTCTATTACCGTGCAGTACAAAGCACTGATGGCGACTGAAGGCGTAAATATCGAGTTTACCGACTCCGGTATTAAGCGCATCGCGGAAGCGGCATGGCAGGTGAACGAATCTACCGAAAACATCGGTGCTCGTCGTTTACATACCGTTCTGGAGCGTTTAATGGAAGAGATTTCCTACGACGCCAGCGATTTAAGCGGTCAAACCATCACTATTGACGCAGATTATGTGAGCAAACATCTGGATGCGTTGGTGGCAGATGAAGATCTGAGCCGTTTTATCCTATAATCGCGTTCAATCATTTTCATCATTGTTTGATGGGGCTGAAAGGCCCCATTTTTATTGGCGCGTATTATGACTGAACAACAAATTAGCCGAACTCAGGCGTGGCTGGAAAGTTTACGACCTAAAACCCTCCCCCTCGCCTTTGCTGCAATTATCGTCGGGACGGCGCTGGCATGGTGGCAAGGTCACTTCGATCCGCTGGTCGCCCTGCTGGCACTGATTACCGCCGGGCTATTACAGATCCTTTCTAACCTCGCCAATGATTACGGCGATGCGGTAAAAGGCAGCGATAAACCTGACCGTATCGGACCGCTACGCGGCATGCAAAAAGGGGTCATTACCCAGCAAGAGATGAAACGGGCGCTCATTATTACCGTCGTGCTCATCTGTCTCTCCGGGCTGGCACTGGTTGCAGTGGCGTGCCATACGCTGGCCGATTTTGTCGGCTTCCTGATTCTTGGCGGGTTGTCGATCATTGCCGCTATCACCTACACCGTGGGCAATCGTCCTTATGGTTATATCGGTCTGGGTGATATTTCCGTACTGGTTTTCTTTGGCTGGTTAAGCGTCATGGGGAGCTGGTATTTACAGGCTCATACATTGATTCCGGCACTGATCCTTCCGGCGACCGCATGCGGCCTGCTGGCAACGGCAGTACTGAACATTAATAACCTGCGTGATATCAATAGCGACCGCGAAAATGGCAAAAACACGCTGGTGGTGCGCTTAGGTGAAGTGAACGCGCGTCGTTATCATGCCTGCCTGCTGATGGGCTCTCTGGTGTGCCTGGCGCTGTTTAATCTCTTTTCGCTGCATAGCCTGTGGGGCTGGCTGTTCCTGCTGGCGGCACCATTACTGGTGAAGCAAGCCCGTTATGTGATGCGGGAAATGGACCCGGTGGCGATGCGACCGATGCTGGAACGCACTGTCAAGGGAGCGTTACTGACTAACCTGCTGTTTGTTTTAGGGATATTCCTAAGCCAGTGGGCAGCATAACTGACAAATATCAATTAACAATTGATGATTTTGCCAACAGCCCACATAGCGCGATATACTGAAAATTCTCGCAGCAACTGAATGTTAAGCCTATGAAATACGATACTTCCGAGCTTTGTGACATCTATCAAGAAGATGTTAACGTCGTGGAACCGCTGTTCTCCAACTTTGGCGGACGGGCGTCGTTTGGCGGACAAATAATCACGGTAAAATGTTTCGAGGACAACGGGTTGCTGTACGATCTGCTCGAACAGAATGGCCGTGGTCGTGTTCTTGTCGTCGATGGCGGTGGTTCTGTTCGTCGCGCACTGGTCGATGCTGAACTGGCGCGTCTGGCAGTACAAAATGAATGGGAAGGTCTGGTCATTTACGGCGCGGTGCGTCAGGTAGATGACCTGGAAGAGCTGGATATCGGCATCCAGGCGATGGCGGCAATTCCGGTTGGTGCTGCTGGCGAAGGCATTGGCGAAAGCGATGTCCGCGTCAATTTTGGCGGTGTCACCTTCTTCTCCGGCGACCATCTTTATGCCGACAATACCGGGATTATTCTTTCTGAAGATCCGTTGGATATTGAATGATAGAAAAGGCACCGCAAGGTGCCTTTTTTCTGCGTTACCTGTTGGCCTACACAGTAAAGAAATTACGCGAAAGATGAAGCGTAATCAGACCTCTTCCATGCGACCCAGCAGGGCCTGCAGACGTTCCTGCCAGCCGTTCTGCTGTTCTTTCAGATGGTTGTTCTCACGCTCCAGCTCTTCGCGCTGATGCTGGGCATTTTGAACTTCCTGCGACAGTGAGTTGTTTTTTTCTTTCAGCTCTTCGATTTCCATCTGCAACAGAGTGATGGTATCAATCGCCTGCTGTACTTTTGCTTCCAGTTTCTCAAACACTTCTAATGACATTGTCATACCTCTCCTGAATTGCAAGGCGTTGATGGATAAAAATCCTCGTCCCGATTACCGGTGACGCCTTAATAAATACGAGCGCACTTTAGTTAGCTCCGATTGTATGAAGCCGCGCCATCGCTGTCCAGCGGCACGCCTTGCAGATTACGGTTTGCCACACTTTTCATCCTTCTCCTGGTGACATAATCCACATCAATCGAAAATGTTAATAAATTTGTTGCGCGAATGATCTAACAAACATGCATCATGTACAATCAGATGGAATAAATGGCGCGATAACGCTCATTTTATGACGAAGCACACACATTTTAAGTTCGATATTTCTCGTTTTTGCTCGTTAACGATAAGTTTACAGCATGCCTACAAGCATCGTGGAGGTCCGTGACTTTCACGCATACAACAAACATTAACTCTTCAGGATCCGATTATGAGTCAAACATCAACCTTGAAAGGCCAGTGCATTGCTGAATTCCTCGGTACCGGGTTGTTGATTTTTTTCGGGGTGGGTTGCGTTGCAGCACTAAAAGTCGCTGGTGCGTCTTTTGGTCAGTGGGAAATCAGTGTCATTTGGGGACTGGGGGTGGCAATGGCCATCTACCTGACCGCAGGGGTTTCCGGCGCGCATCTTAACCCCGCTGTTACCATTGCATTGTGGCTGTTTGCCTGTTTCGACAAGCGCAAAGTTATTCCTTTTATCGTTTCACAAGTTGCCGGCGCTTTCTGCGCTGCGGCTTTAGTTTACGGGCTTTACTACAATTTATTTTTCGACTTCGAGCAGACTCATCATATTGTTCGCGGCAGCGTTGAAAGTGTTGATCTGGCTGGCACTTTCTCTACTTACCCGAATCCTCATATCAATTTTGTGCAGGCTTTCGCAGTTGAGATGGTGATTACCGCTATTCTGATGGGGCTGATCCTGGCGTTAACGGACGATGGCAACGGTGTACCACGCGGCCCTTTGGCTCCCTTGCTGATTGGTCTACTGATTGCGGTCATTGGCGCATCTATGGGCCCATTGACGGGTTTTGCCATGAACCCAGCGCGTGACTTCGGTCCGAAAGTCTTTGCCTGGCTGGCGGGCTGGGGCAATGTCGCCTTTACCGGCGGCAGAGACATTCCTTACTTCCTGGTGCCGCTTTTTGGCCCTATCGTTGGCGCGATTGTAGGTGCATTTGCCTACCGCAAACTGATTGGTCGCCATTTGCCTTGCGATATCTGTGTTGTGGAAGAAAAGGAGACCACAACTCCTTCAGAACAAAAAGCTTCGCTGTAATATGACTACGGGACAATTAAACATGACTGAAAAAAAATATATCGTTGCGCTCGACCAGGGCACCACCAGCTCCCGCGCGGTCGTAATGGATCACGATGCCAATATCATTAGCGTGTCGCAGCGCGAATTTGAGCAAATCTACCCAAAACCAGGCTGGGTAGAACACGACCCAATGGAAATCTGGGCCACCCAAAGCTCCACGCTGGTAGAAGTGCTGGCGAAAGCCGATATCAGTTCCGATCAAATTGCAGCTATCGGTATTACGAATCAGCGTGAAACCACTATTGTCTGGGAAAAAGAAACCGGCAAGCCTATCTATAACGCCATTGTCTGGCAGTGCCGTCGTACCGCAGAAATCTGCGAGCATTTAAAACGTGACGGTTTAGAAGATTATATCCGCAGCAATACCGGTCTGGTGATTGACCCGTACTTCTCTGGCACCAAAGTGAAGTGGATCCTCGACCATGTGGAAGGCTCTCGCGAACGTGCGCGTCGTGGTGAATTGCTGTTTGGTACGGTTGATACGTGGCTTATCTGGAAAATGACTCAGGGCCGTGTCCATGTGACCGATTACACCAACGCCTCTCGTACCATGTTGTTCAACATCCATACCCTGGACTGGGACGACAAAATGCTGGAAGTGCTGGATATTCCGCGCGAGATGCTGCCAGAAGTGCGTCGTTCTTCCGAAGTGTACGGTCAGACTAACATTGGCGGCAAAGGCGGCACGCGTATTCCAATCTCCGGGATCGCCGGTGACCAGCAGGCCGCGCTGTTTGGTCAGTTGTGCGTGAAAGAAGGGATGGCGAAAAATACCTACGGCACTGGCTGCTTTATGCTGATGAACACCGGCGAGAAAGCGGTGAAATCAGAAAACGGCCTGCTGACCACCATCGCCTGTGGCCCAACTGGCGAAGTAAACTATGCGCTGGAAGGTGCGGTGTTTATGGCGGGCGCATCCATTCAGTGGCTGCGCGATGAGATGAAGTTGATTAACGACGCGTACGATTCCGAATATTTCGCCACGAAAGTGCAAAACACCAATGGTGTATATGTGGTTCCGGCATTTACCGGGCTGGGTGCGCCATACTGGGATCCGTATGCGCGCGGGGCGATTTTCGGCTTAACGCGTGGAGTGAACGCTAACCACATTATCCGCGCGACGCTGGAGTCTATTGCTTATCAGACGCGTGACGTACTGGAAGCAATGCAGGCCGACTCCGGTATTCGTCTGCACGCCCTGCGCGTGGATGGCGGCGCAGTAGCAAACAATTTCCTGATGCAGTTCCAGTCCGATATTCTCGGCACCCGCGTTGAGCGCCCGGAAGTTCGCGAAGTGACTGCATTGGGTGCGGCCTATCTTGCTGGTCTGGCGGTCGTTTTCTGGCAGAACCTCGACGAGCTGCAAGAGAAAGCGGTGATTGAGCGCGAGTTCCGTCCAGGCATCGAAACCACTGAGCGTAATTACCGTTACGCAGGCTGGAAAAAAGCGGTCAAACGCGCGATGGCGTGGGAAGAACACGACGAGTAATGTAAATGCCGGATAAAGCGTTTATGCCGCATCCGGTAGTCCTGAAACGTGCGGGGGCAACCCCGCACACATCAATAATCCCTCCCTTCCCCTGTGCTACACTTCGCGCCATTCCTTACTGCTTAGAGTTTGCTATGAGACGAGAACTTGCCATCGAATTTTCCCGCGTCACCGAATCTGCGGCGCTGGCTGGCTACAAATGGTTAGGACGCGGCGATAAAAACACCGCGGACGGTGCAGCGGTAAACGCCATGCGTATTATGCTCAACCAGGTCAACATTGACGGCACCATCGTCATTGGTGAAGGTGAAATCGACGAAGCACCGATGCTCTACATTGGTGAAAAAGTCGGTACTGGTCGCGGCGACGCGGTAGATATTGCTGTTGATCCGATTGAAGGCACACGCATGACGGCGATGGGCCAGGCTAACGCGCTGGCGGTGCTGGCAGTAGGCGATAAAGGCTGTTTCCTCAACGCGCCAGATATGTATATGGAGAAGCTGATCGTCGGACCGGGAGCCAAAGGCACCATTGATCTGAACCTGCCGCTGGCGGATAACCTGCGCAATGTAGCGGCGGCGCTCGGCAAACCGTTGAGCGAACTGACGGTAACGATTCTGGCTAAACCACGCCACGATGCCGTTATCGCTGAAATGCAGCAACTCGGCGTACGCGTATTTGCTATTCCGGATGGCGACGTTGCGGCCTCAATTCTCACCTGTATGCCAGACAGCGAAGTTGACGTGCTGTACGGTATTGGTGGCGCGCCGGAAGGCGTGGTTTCTGCGGCGGTGATCCGCGCATTAGATGGTGACATGAACGGTCGTCTGCTGGCGCGTCATGACGTCAAAGGCGACAACGAAGAGAATCGTCGCATTGGCGAGCAGGAGCTGGCACGCTGCAAAGCGATGGGCATCGAAGCCGGTAAAGTATTGCGTCTGGGCGATATGGCGCGCAGCGATAACGTCATCTTCTCTGCCACCGGTATTACCAAAGGCGATCTGCTGGAAGGCATTAGCCGCAAAGGCAATATCGCGACTACCGAAACGCTGCTGATCCGCGGCAAGTCACGCACTATTCGCCGCATTCAGTCCATCCACTATCTGGATCGCAAAGACCCAGAAATGCAGGTGCACATCCTCTGATTGATTTGATCGATTGAGCCTTCCAGTCCTTCGGGACTGGAATTTTTTTGTTCGGAGAACGAAGATAAGGCAAGTCAATCAAAACAGGAGAAAAACATGGCTGATTGGGTAACAGGCAAAGTCACTAAAGTGCAGAACTGGACCGACGCCCTGTTTAGTCTCACCGTTCACGCCCCCGTGCTTCCGTTTACCGCCGGGCAATTCACCAAGCTTGGCCTTGAAATCGACGGCGAACGCGTCCAGCGCGCCTACTCCTATGTTAACTCGCCCGATAATCCCGATCTGGAGTTTTACCTGGTCACCGTCCCCGATGGCAAATTAAGCCCACGACTGGCGGCACTGAAACCGGGCGATGAAGTGCAGGTGGTTAGCGAAGCAGCTGGCTTCTTTGTGCTGGATGAAGTACCAGATTGCGAAACGCTATGGATGCTGGCAACCGGTACAGCGATTGGCCCTTATTTATCGATTCTGCAACTGGGCAAAGATTTAGAGCGCTTCAAAAATCTGGTCCTGGTTCACGCCGCACGTTATGCCGCCGACTTAAGCTATTTGCCACTGATGCAAGAACTGGAAAAACGCTACGAAGGCAAACTGCGCATTCAGACGGTGGTCAGTCGGGAAACGGCTGCAGGCTCACTCACCGGGAGAATACCGGCGTTAATTGAAAGTGGTGAACTGGAAAGCGCGGTTGGCCTGCCGATGAATAAAGAAACCAGCCATGTGATGCTGTGCGGCAATCCACAGATGGTGCGCGATACGCAACAGTTACTGAAAGAGACCCGGCAGATGACGAAACATTTACGTCGCCGACCGGGCCATATGACAGCGGAGCATTACTGGTAAGCGGTTACTTATCGATAAACGGCACGATGAGCAAATCCGCACTCAACTTATTGATCATCCCGCGATATGCCGGCATCAAACGGTTGATAAATGAGTGGTGATGACCACAGACAAGGAGGTCGCACTGCTCTTTTTGCATAATTTCCAGCAGTGTTTCCGGCATTTCTCCGCGTTCAATACGCAGTTTTGTCTTCGGCCATTGAATATTTTTCGTCAGTTTATACAGCTTGTTATCCGACTTATTCTTCAACAATTGAAGAATATCTTCTGTTGCAGGGAAGTAGATACCCGGATACAACTCGCTTAAGCCATCATCAATATGAATTAACGTCAGGTGAGCGTCATTATGTCTGGCGAGCTCCAGGGCTTTATTCACCAGTAAGGCATCTTCTTCATTCCCGGAAATTGCCACGCCAATGTGTTTATAAGCCATATTTAACTCCTTCTAAAGCAACTCCATCAAGCTAACGAACGCAGTGATAACTCAAAAATAATCATCTCGGCCTGGCATGAGAAGGTGAAGGCCGCATCAAGCTCAACTTGCCCCTCCAGATCCTTAATCTTATAGGCCACGCTGGCCCCTTCATCTGCAGAGGATGCAGCGGCGGCAAGCTCTTTCAGTTTGGTCATAAAGGACTCTGCTTCTTCGCGGGTGGCAAAAAAGCGCGAAAACTTACTGGTACAGTTGTCGTTATCAATCACCGTACCGATATCAATCGCACATCCTTTAGTACTGCATTTATCTACGACATCTTTCATAAGGCACCTCTGTATATTCGCCTCTCTGTCGATTACGACTTAAGAATAATGCGCCGTTAAGGGAAGAACAAACAAGTAATGATCTTATGGATTACCATTTTTTTTGATATTGCTTAAGGTGAAGAGTTCAGAAGGATTTTCCGGGCATTGTCATTTGCATCGAGGAAATAACAATCCCGGAAAAAAATAGCAGTAAGAGATATATTAAAGGTTAATTACTTGATTTATTGTCGGCTTTATACTTCACATCCTGGGTATCTTTACCATATTTATTTTCGCCTTGTGTGCCAACAAACGCACCAAGATCGATAAGCATCATCACCAGAATCAACGTCGGGACAAAACGCCCCACCGCCCATTGCCAGACACCCGGTAAAATCGCCCAGTTACCCGCCAGCAGCATCCACGCCACAATCATCAGAAATGCCCATGCGCCGGAACGCCCGCGATCATGCAAGCGCTTAACGGTTACTGCCGCTGTTGGCCAGAGCAAGCACACAAGGTAAAACGCCGCAGTCTGAATATCGAGTAAATTTTTACCCGCCAGTGAGAAAAGCACCAGCATGCCTGCGAACCACAGGCCTATCCAAATCCAGAAATCACGGCGTCCAATACGCCCTTTAAATGAGAATAACCATTGCTGTATGGTCATGTAAGTTCCTTGATGGTTGTCTTTTCCAGGATTCTACCCTTTTGACAAGGGCGACAGATATCGTTTTAATCGGAGCCAGTCATAACAAAAGGTACTGTCAATGAAGCCAGGGTGTACGCTGTTTTTTCTCTTATGTTCTGCATTAACCGTTACAACAACGGCGCATGCACAAACACCAGATACGGCAACGACCGCGCCTTATTTGCTGGCTGGAGCCCCTACTTTCGATCTCTCCATCAGCCAGTTTCGAGAAGACTTTAACAGCCAGAATCCCAGCCTGCCACTGAACGAATTTCGTGCCATCGACAGCAGTCCCGACAAAGCCAATCTCACTCGTGCTGCCAGTAAAATTAACGAGAACTTGTATGCTTCTACAGCGCTGGAGCGCGGTACCTTAAAAATCAAAAGCATTCAAATGACCTGGCTACCCATCCAGGGGCCAGAGCAAAAAGCCGCGAAAGCGAAAGCTCAGGAATACATGGCAGCGGTGATCCGCACACTCACCCCATTAATGACCAAAACACAAAGCCAGAAAAAACTGCAGTCGCTACTAACGGCGGGGAAAAACAAACGTTATTACACCGAGACAGAAGGTGCACTGCGTTATGTTGTCGCGGACAACGGCGAAAAGGGGCTGACCTTCGCTGTTGAACCGATTAAGCTGGCGCTATCTGAATCGCTTGAAGGTTTGAATAAATGACAAAAAGCAAAGCCTTTGTGCCGATGAATCTCTATACTGTTTCACAGACCTGCTGCCCTGCGGGGCGGCCATCTTCCTTTATTCGCTTATAAGCGTGGAGAATTAAAATGCGACATCCTTTAGTGATGGGTAACTGGAAACTGAACGGCAGCCGCCACATGGTTCACGAGCTGGTTTCTAACCTGCGTAAAGAGCTGGCAGGTGTTGCTGGCTGTGCGGTTGCAATCGCACCACCGGAAATGTACATCGATATGGCGAAGCGTGAAGCTGAAGGCAGCCACATCATGCTGGGTGCGCAAAACGTGGACCTGAACCTGTCCGGCGCATTCACCGGTGAAACCTCTGCTGCTATGCTGAAAGACATCGGCGCACAGTACATCATCATCGGCCACTCTGAACGTCGTACTTACCACAAAGAGTCTGACGAACTGATCGCGAAAAAATTCGCGGTGCTGAAAGAGCAGGGTCTGACTCCGGTTCTGTGCATCGGTGAAACCGAAGCTGAAAACGAAGCGGGCAAAACTGAAGAAGTTTGTGCACGTCAGATCGACGCGGTACTGAAAACTCAGGGTGCTGCAGCATTCGAAGGTGCGGTAATCGCTTACGAACCAGTATGGGCAATCGGTACTGGCAAATCGGCAACTCCGGCGCAGGCACAGGCTGTTCACAAATTCATCCGTGACCACATCGCTAAAGTTGACGCTAACATCGCTGAACAAGTGATCATCCAGTACGGCGGCTCTGTAAACGCGTCTAACGCTGCAGAACTGTTTGCTCAGCCAGACATCGACGGCGCGCTGGTTGGCGGTGCTTCTCTGAAAGCTGACGCTTTCGCAGTGATCGTTAAAGCTGCAGAAGCGGCTAAACAGGCTTAAGTCTGACAGGTGCCGGATTTCATATCCGGCACTTACTTTCCTTAACTCCTCGCCTTAACGCAAAATCTCACACTCATGATCCTGGATTTCCTCGGCTGAAGCACGGTTCAGCGTCAGTAGATTTCGTTGTATCGCCAGCAAAACAAACGAATTATCACTCTGCCGCACCATCGCCAGCCCGTAGCTTCCCATATGTTCCCGCGCCTCAGGCACTTCCTCTGCAAGCATCATAAATGGGCTGCGTTGTACCAGTTCGCTTTCCGTTACCCGACGCGCCAGGTACTCATGCCCACGCAAACCACCTGGCAGTGGCAACCAGCGGCTGCTGATGTTAGCCAGATTGTTATCCAGTTGTTCGCGCACATCAGGACGAATACAAGAGATATGAATATGAAAATGGTTTTGCGTACGCCCGGTGCGAGAGTTGATCGCCAAAGAAACCGCGCGATCGGGAACCGGCTGGCCGTATTTTTTGCTCATAAAATCACGCGCCTGCCAGGCCAACCAAAAGAAGTTCGGCGTTGAAGGATCGGTCAACAAAGGACTTTCAGTTCCGTTAATACGATACGTTGGCATCAACAGATATTGCAGTGGGCCATTAAGATCTTTTAAAACCACGTATCCGGCATTGGGTTTGACTTCCGCACATGGCGAAGGATTTTGATTTTGCTGTTGATTGGGCAAACATTCCTCAAGGACAATCTTACGTAGTGTATCCGACTCTTCACCGGTTAATTTCCAGTAACCCATACCGGCAGCCACAACGGCGATAACTATCATCACCAAAAAAAGAAGACCCGCTTTTTTCATCTTTTTTTCCCTGTACCTCAAAGAGATGCAAGGGTAACGCAAAATCGTGACAAATAAAAAACCCGGTCGCGAGAAACCACCGGGTTTGATAATTATCCTGGAGAAATCAGCGTTTGCTGATCTGATCGAACGTACCGCCGTTAGCAAAATGCTCTTTTTGCGCTTTCGTCCAGCCGCCGAACTCTTCATCAATGGTGAATAACTTCAGCTTTGGAAACGCATTTTCGTACTTTTTCGCCACCTCAGCATCGCGCGGACGGTAGTAGTTTTTCGCGGCAATTTCCTGACCTTCTGGCGAGTAGAGATATTTCAGGTAGGCTTCCGCCACCTCTTTGGTGCCTTTTTTCTCAACCACTTTATCGATCACCGACACGGTTGGCTCTGCGAGGATAGACTCACTCGGCGTGACAATTTCGAATTTATCTTTCCCCAGTTCATTCGCTGCCAGCAGAGCTTCGTTTTCCCAGGCGATCAGTACATCGCCAATTCCGCGCTCGACAAAAGTGTTAGTGGAGCCGCGCGCGCCAGAATCCAGAACTTCGACGTTTTTATACAGTGCCCGAACAAAATCCTGTGCTTTTGCCTGATCGTTGTTGTTGTGATGCAGCGCGTAGCCCCAGGCAGCCAGGTAGTTCCAGCGCGCGCCACCAGAGCTTTTCGGATTAGGCGTGATCACCGAAACACCCGGTTTAATCAGATCGTTCCAGTCATGGATCTGCTTCGGATTGCCCTTACGTACCAGGAAAACAATGGTGGAAGTGTACGGTGCGGAGTTATCCGGCAGACGTTTGATCCACTCTTTATCAATCCGCCCGCGTTCCGCAATTGCGTCCACGTCATAGGCCAGAGCCAGAGTGACAACATCAGCTTCAATACCATTGATTACCGACGTCGCTTGTTTGCCTGAACCACCGTGTGACTGACGAATCACCACGTTATCGCCAGTTTGCTGTTTCCAGTGGGCGCTGAATGCCTTGTTGTACTGTTCGTACAATTCGCGCGTTGGATCATATGAAACGTTAAGAAGCTGAATATCCTTTGCCATAACGCTGGTTGCCGCCAGCAAAAATGTTAACCCTACGCCCCACTTGTTCATCGCCCGACTCTCTTATGTTGTGTTGTGATGAGCAAAGCGTGCCAGAAGGTTAACCAAACATTAAAGAATAAAAAAAGATTGGCTATAACTTGCGGGTATATGTGGGGGATTAAAAAGGCGGAAGAAATCCGCCTCATATTGCTGACAAAGTGCGCTTTGTCCATGCCGGATGCGGCACAAACGCCTTATCCGACCTATAAAAGTTTGCAAATTCAATAGATTACAGAATTCATGTAGGCCTGATAAGCGAAGCGCATCAGGCCTTTTTGCTTCTGTCATCGGTTTCAGGCTAAAGGAATCTGCCTTTTTCCGAAATCATTAATACAGTTTTTTCGCGCAGTCCAGCCAGTCGCCTTTGAACGGACGCTTCATGTTTTCGATAGCGTCGATGATGTCGTGGTGAACCAGCTGTTCGTTCTGGATACCTACGCAACGACCGCCGTAACCTGCCAGCAGCAGATCGATAGCGTAAGCGCCCATACGGGAAGCCAGAATACGGTCGTAAGGCACCGGAGAACCACCGCGCTGGATGTGGCCCAGCACAGTTGCGCGGGTTTCACGACCGGTTTCTTTCTCGATGAAATGCGCCAGTTCGTCAACATCACACATATGTTCGGTAATCGCCACGATCGCGTGTTTTTTACCTTTCGCGATACCCGCTTTGATTTCGTTTACCAGGTCTTCACGGCTGAATTCAACTTCCGGAACTACAACGAATTCACAGCCACCGGCAATGGCCGCAGCCAACGTCAGATCGCCACAATAACGGCCCATCACTTCCACCACGGAAATACGCTGGTGAGAAGAAGAGGTGTCACGCAGACGGTCGATCGCTTCTACAACGGTGCTCAGCGCAGTGAAGAAACCGATAGTGTAGTCAGTGCCTTTGATATCGTTGTCGATAGTGCCCGGCAGACCGATGCACGGGAAGCCCATTTCGGTCAGACGCATTGCACCCATGTAGGAACCGTCACCGCCGATAACCACCAGCGCGTCGATACCACGTTTTTTCAGGTTTTCGATAGCCACGGCGCGGATGTTCTCGTCGCGGAATTCCGGGAAACGCGCAGAACCGAGGAACGTACCACCACGGTTGATCATGTCAGACACGCTGTAACGGTCTAGCTGTACCATACGGTCTTCATACAGACCCAGATAGCCGTCATAAATGCCCATTACTTCCAGACCTTCTGTCAGCGCAGAACGAACAACCCCGCGAATTGCGGCGTTCATGCCTGGCGCATCACCGCCGCTTGTCAACACACCGATTTTCTTAATCATGACTACCTCTGAACTTTGGAATGCAAAATGAAATCTGTTGCCGGAAGTCTTCTTGCACATCGAAGTGATCCAACGAATGTGCAAATAGTATAACAATCACTTCCTGCTGAATTGATTCAGGTCAGGCCAAATGGCGGTATTTTATACACAAAATGCGGGTCTGGCTCTCTTTTATACTGATTATGAAAGCATAGACCGTTTACCCTCCCTGGGTACGACGGAACAGGGGTCCTGATGGATAATCACATCCGATCCCGGAAAACGCCGTAAAATAGCCTGCTCTACCTGATCCGCCACCATATGTGCCTGAACCAAAGGCAGAGAGTCTTCCATTTCCAAATGAATCTGAATAAAGCGGGTCGGCCCTGACTGCCGCGTGCGAAGATCGTGAGCGCCGCTAACACCCGGCCAGGAAGTCACGATATCAATAATTTCTTGCCGTTCTTCATCAGGCAATGCGCGATCCAGTAATGACTGTACCGCCTCATATCCCATGCGTAACGCGCTATATAAAATATAGATGCCGATTCCCAATGCAAACAGAGCATCGGCGCGATGCCAGCCATACCAGGACAACCCCAGCGCCAGCAGAATTGCGCCGTTCATCATAACATCAGACTGGTAATGTAGCATATCAGCCCGCACCGCCTGGCTTTGCGTCCGGCGCACCACCCACCGCTGAAACGAGACAAGGATAATCGTACAAATTAGCGCCACAATTGTCACGATTACCCCGACGCCTGGATCTGTCATCGGTGTTGGAGATATCAGATGTTGAATACCCGTCAAAAAGAGGAATAGTGCCGAACCGGAGATAAACATACTTTGCGCCAGCGCCGCGAGGGACTCAGCTTTACCGTGACCAAACGAGTGATTATCGTCGGCAGGTTGCAGGGAATATCGCACCACCAGTAAATTCGTCAACGACGCGCCGATATCCACCAGCGAATCCACCAGCGCGGCGAGAATACTCACCGACCCGGTATACCACCATGCAAAAATTTTAATCAGCAATAGCAGTGAAGCCATCGCCGTTGCAGCAATCGCCGCCCGACTGACCAGCCGTCCATAAGATTGATTCATAAATACTCCCGCTATCAACTGACGCTAGTATAACGGAAGCAAATCATCTGCAATGCATTAAGCAGCAGGCAAATTGAGGATAAAAAAAACCCCCACATCATGTGGGGGAAGACAGGGATGGTGTCTATGGCAAGGAAAACAGGGTTTACTACTGGGAACGTGAGTTGCTACTACTCAATAGCTTCAACGATGAACTTTTTTGCCATTGCGTCACGTCACGCAACTGCTCCATTCGTTGTTGATGTTTCTCATTTAAAACCGCTTGCTGCTCCGGCGTTAACAGGCGATACATTTGGTTGCGGACTTTTGCCATCTCAACCTGACGAGCAATTTGCTCATTCGCCATTTTTTCTGCCTGTGCGCGCACAGCGTTTTCATCAAAATTTTCTGCGGTGACAAGGCGATGCATTGTCTCCAGTTCGCTAACATTAACAGGAGGCTGTTCGTGCCGGGCCTGTTGCATAAGATCTCGCATCTGCTGACGCTGATGTTCGGTTAAACTTATGCCGTCGAACATATGGCTCTGCGTACTGCGCTGCGTAAGTTCTTCACCCGGATGCCAGTTATCGCCTGAACCGACTTCAGCAGCGTGGCTTAATGAACTGACTGCCAGCGTTGAGGCCATGACGGCAGCGGTAACTATGCGCATCATTTGCTCCCAAAATCTTTCTGTCGCGATTCAACGATAGAGAGTTTACGATTCAGGCTGCAAACATGCGTCAGGGGGTGTAAAACAACGTAAAGTCATGGATTAGCGACGTCTGATGACGTAATTTCTGCCTCGGAGGTATTTAAACAATGAATAAAATCCTGTTAGTTGATGATGACCGAGAGCTGACTTCCCTATTAAAGGAGCTGCTCGAGATGGAAGGCTTCAACGTGATTGTTGCCCACGATGGGGAACAGGCGCTTGATCTTCTGGACGACAGCATTGATTTACTTTTGCTTGATGTAATGATGCCGAAGAAAAATGGTATCGACACATTAAAAGCACTTCGCCAGACACACCAGACGCCTGTCATTATGTTGACGGCGCGCGGCAGTGAACTTGATCGCGTTCTCGGCCTTGAGCTGGGCGCAGATGACTATCTCCCGAAACCGTTTAATGATCGTGAGCTGGTGGCACGTATTCGCGCGATCCTGCGCCGTTCGCACTGGAGCGAGCAACAGCAAAACAACGACAACGGTTCACCGACACTGGAAGTTGATGCCTTAGTGCTAAATCCAGGCCGTCAGGAAGCCAGCTTCGACGGGCAAACGCTGGAGTTAACCGGTACTGAGTTTACCCTGCTCTATTTGCTGGCACAGCATCTGGGTCAGGTGGTTTCCCGTGAACATTTAAGCCAGGAAGTGCTGGGCAAACGCCTGACGCCTTTCGACCGCGCTATCGATATGCACATTTCCAACCTGCGTCGTAAACTGCCGGATCGTAAAGATGGTCACCCGTGGTTTAAAACCTTGCGTGGTCGCGGCTATCTGATGGTTTCTGCTTCATGATAGGCAGCTTAACCGCGCGCATCTTCGCCATCTTCTGGCTGACGCTGGCGCTGGTGTTGATGTTGGTTTTGATGTTACCCAAGCTCGATTCACGCCAGATGACCGAGCTTCTGGATAGCGAACAGCGTCAGGGTCTGATGATTGAGCAGCATGTCGAAGCGGAGCTGGCGAACGATCCGCCCAACGATTTAATGTGGTGGCGGCGTCTGTTCCGGGCGATTGATAAGTGGGCACCGCCAGGACAGCGTTTGTTATTGGTGACCACCGAAGGCCGCGTGATCGGCGCTGAACGCAGCGAAATGCAGATCATTCGTAACTTTATTGGTCAGGCCGATAACGCCGATCATCCGCAGAAGAAAAAGTATGGGCGCGTGGAACTGGTCGGTCCGTTCTCCGTGCGTGATGGCGAAGATAATTACCAACTTTATCTGATTCGTCCGGCCAGCAGTTCTCAATCCGATTTCATTAACTTACTGTTTGACCGCCCGCTATTACTGCTGATTGTCACCATGTTGGTCAGTACGCCGCTGCTGTTGTGGTTGGCCTGGAGTCTGGCAAAACCGGCGCGTAAGCTGAAAAACGCTGCCGATGAAGTTGCCCAGGGAAACTTACGCCAGCACCCGGAACTGGAAGCGGGGCCACAGGAATTCCTTGCCGCAGGTGCCAGTTTTAACCAGATGGTCACCGCGCTGGAGCGCATGATGACCTCTCAGCAGCGTCTGCTTTCTGATATCTCTCACGAGCTGCGCACCCCGCTGACGCGTCTGCAACTGGGTACGGCGTTACTGCGCCGTCGTAGTGGTGAAAGCAAGGAACTGGAGCGTATTGAAACCGAAGCGCAACGTCTGGACAGCATGATTAACGACCTGTTGGTGATGTCACGTAATCAGCAGAAAAATGCGCTGGTAAGCGAGACATTGAAAGCTAACCAGTTGTGGGGCGAAGTGCTGGATAACGCGGCGTTCGAAGCCGAGCAGATGGGCAAGTCGTTGACGGTTAACTTCCCGCCTGGGCCGTGGCCGCTGTACGGCAACCCGAACGCCCTGGAGAGTGCGCTGGAAAACATTGTTCGTAATGCCCTGCGTTATTCCCATACGAAGATTGAAGTGGGCTTTGCGGTAGATAAAGACGGTATCACCATTACGGTGGACGACGATGGTCCTGGCGTTAGCCCGGAAGATCGCGAACAGATTTTCCGTCCGTTCTATCGTACCGATGAAGCACGCGATCGTGAATCTGGCGGTACAGGTTTGGGGCTGGCAATTGTTGAAACCGCCATTCAGCAGCATCGTGGCTGGGTTAAAGCTGAAGACAGCCCGCTGGGCGGTTTACGGCTGGTGATTTGGTTGCCGCTGTATAAGCGGAGTTAAACTCGGCGCAGAGCCGTCCCCTTCGGGGTGAAGGCAACAGGTCAGCACTGTGCGAACTGATACCCTCACCCCGGCCCTCTCCCTGAAAGGGCGAGGGGGAAAAACGTAGCCCTGTTCAGCAACGGAGCTGAGCACCGCTCCGGACAGTCCCCTCGCCCCTCTGGGGAGAGGGTTAGGGTGAGGGGAAAAATTCAGCACAATGCAAACGGCACTGCTCTCACCGGAAACCATGCCAGATTTCGTATTAAGGCAGACTTATTTTCCCCACAACCGGCGGGAAAAATCTTCGATCTTGCCGCTCAGTCGGCGCTTTTGCATCGTCCGCGTCCAGCTTTTCGATAACCCGGCAGCGGAGAGTAAACGGTGATACTGCTCGTCATCAAACGGCATATGCCATGCGATGGCGGCAGCCTCCTGCACGGTCACATCACTGACACGGGAAACCAACTCCAGCGGAGCATCAGCAGATACCAACCCTGGCGCAATCACGCTATACAACCACCCCACTTTACCCGTGTTTTGCATCAACTGCGCTATATCGCTGATATCAAAATGGTAATTGAGTTTATAGCAAGGTGAGCGTGGCTGGCTGACCTGAATTAATGCCTCTCCCCAGCGGAAAATATCGCCAATATAAACATTACTTTCCGTCAGACCGTCGGTTGAGAGATTTTCGCCAAACGCAGGCGCAACAAACAACTCCGCCTGTTCCGGAAATTCCCGCGCCCAGTAAAGATAATGCTCACGAGGATAATGACACAGCGCTCTGTCTGGCCCGCCGTGAACCTTTTTCTCCGCCTGCTCGTCACCTTCCAGCCCCAGCTCCGTCAGCATCAACTCACCATCAACCTGGATTTTGGCAATTGCGCTGGGTTTGCCTTCGGGATAAGCCTGAATCTTGCCTGTGTATACATCAACCGGATATCGCATCTGTTCCCTCTCCACGAGAAATTTCCCCATTAGACCATATTTATTTTATGTCAGGCGTGCTGTTTTCGCGGTAAGTATCCAGGCAGGAACTCAATAGCAAACCGGACGAACGTTAGTTCATCCGGCTGTGGGGATTAAGGAAGCAGGTTTATTTCACCGTACCTAAAATTTCGATTTTCGCCGCTCTGGCTTTGACTTTACGTGACCAGATAGAGGTAAGAATTGGCACCAGAATCGAAGTCACAATGACCGCCGTCGCGACCAGCGAAGTTGCTGCCGGAGCCATCGGTTTAAACGCAGGCACCATTTCTGCAATCAGCACAGGTGTCGCTACCGCGGCCCCTGCGGAACTGGAAGCGGCAATTCCGGCAGTGCCATCGCCACCGCCAATCAATTTATCAGCGATAATCAACGGAATACCGGTCACGATAATTACTGCCACACCCAACAGGATCCCCAGCAAACCTGTCTGGGCAATTACAGTCAAATCAATGGTATTACCCAGTGCGAAGGCAAAGAATGGAATCAGCGTCTGCACCGCTTTGCTGAAAAATTCTCGTAATTCAGGGTCAAGGTTCCCAAGGGCAAAGCCCACCAGGAACGGTAATACTGCGCCGACGAAAACATGCGGTTCAAACGAGGCAATCCCGGCAGTGCCCAGAATAATCATCGTCATGAGCGGCCCGGACTCCAATGACATCAACACAAATGCCCCAGCTTCTTCTTTTGTGCCGTACTGCTGCATGATGGAAGCGTAAAGTCCGCCGTTGGTCATATCCATCGCCGCCACCAGCGCCAGCGTTGAAAGTCCGGCAAAGAATCCAACTTCAACACCATGTTCCGGAATAATGCGCGAGGCAATTGCCGCAACCACCCACGCGACGGCAATTTTAGTTACCACCAGCGTACCGGATTTACGCAGTACCGTTCCCGTCGCGCTTAATTTTATTGACGCCCCCATGCAAAAAAACCACACCGCCAGAATGGGCACCGTACCGGTAATCATCCCGTTGGTGAATGATCCAAAATATTTCCCCGCCCCCGGCGAGAAGGTGTGGCACAGTGCGCCAAGGAATAGCGGGACGAGCATCATCCCCCCCGGGATTTTCTCAATCGAGCGTTTTATCTGCATTTCCATCACCTGTCGGCATATTTTTAAGGGCTGATGCGTCATTCCTCAACGGAGCATCAGTGTTGATGGAAACGAAGATAGACATTCATTTAATCAATAAAAGTGATCAAAACCACATCAATTGAAACAGTGTTTTATTTTTATCGGATCATTGTTTTTATTTTGAAATTGATCACAAAAAAACCACCGCCGTTGGCGATGGTTCATTTTTTACGCTGATATGCGGCGTAAACGCCTCATTGCAGCAGGCGGCAAATGATTATTTTTTCGCCGCGAAACGTGCCGCTGCTTCGTCCCAGTTCACCACGTTCCAGAACTCTTTGATGTAGTCCGGACGGCGATTCTGGAATTTCAGGTAGTAAGCATGTTCCCACACATCCAGGCCCAGAATCGGGAAGCCGGAAGCGCCAGAAATAGCTTCACCCATCAGCGGGGAGTCCTGGTTAGCAGTAGAAACCACCGCCAGTTTATCGCCTTTCAGCACCAGCCATGCCCAGCCGGAACCAAAGCGGGAAGCTGCCGCTTTTTCAAATTCTGCTTTGAAGTTATCAACGGAGCCGAAGTCACGTTCGATAGCCGCTTTCAGGTCACCCTGTAAGGTGGTGCCTTTTTTCAGACCTTTCCAGAACAGGCTGTGGTTAGCGTGACCGCCAGCGTTGTTGCGCAGTACGGTTTTCTTGTCTGCTGGCAGCTGGTCCAGTTTGGTGATCAGCTCTTCAACCGGCAGGTTGGCAAATTCTGGCAGGCTTTCCAGCGCCGCGTTGGCGTTGTTGACGTAGGTCTGATGGTGTTTGGTGTGGTGGATTTCCATGGTCTGCTTATCGAAGTGCGGTTCCAGGGCATCGTAAGCATACGGCAGGGATGGCAGGGTATAGCTCATATTCATCTCCAGTATTGTCGGGCGGCCGATTGTTAATGCCGCGTAAGCAGTTGGTTCATTATAGTTAATTAAATGATATTGAAAATGATTATCAATGCCGTACTTTTCGTAAGGGTATGGTTTTGCAGGAAAATGCCCGAGATGTGAAGCAAATCACCCACTTAATGCCGTGATTGCCAGTAAATCGACAACGGCGGCAACAGGCGAAAGGTTAATCGACAGCACGATTTTTACACTCATCTCGTCGGAGATGTGACGCGACGAAAAATGATGAGGATAAGAAGATGAGTAACGCGATTACGATGGGGATATTTTGGCATTTGATCGGTGCGGCCAGTGCAGCCTGTTTTTACGCTCCGTTCAAAAAAGTAAAAAAATGGTCATGGGAAACCATGTGGTCAGTTGGTGGGATTGTTTCGTGGATTATTCTGCCGTGGGCCATCAGCGCCCTGTTACTACCGAATTTCTGGGCGTATTACAGCTCGTTTAGTCTCTCTACGCTGCTGCCTGTTTTTCTGTTCGGCGCTATGTGGGGGATCGGTAATATCAACTACGGCCTGACCATGCGTTATCTCGGCATGTCGATGGGAATTGGCATCGCCATTGGCATTACGTTGATTGTCGGTACGCTGATGACGCCAATTATCAACGGCAATTTCGATGTTCTGATTAATACCGAAGGCGGACGCATGACGTTGCTCGGCGTTCTGGTGGCGCTGATTGGCGTAGGGATTGTGACTCGCGCCGGGCAGTTGAAAGAGCGCAAGATGGGCATTAAAGCCGAAGAGTTCAACCTGAAAAAAGGGCTGGTGCTGGCGGTGATGTGCGGCATTTTCTCTGCCGGAATGTCCTTTGCGATGAACGCCGCAAAACCGATGCATGAAGCCGCTGCTGCACTGGGCGTCGATCCACTGTATGTCGCTCTGCCAAGCTATGTTGTCATCATGGGCGGCGGCGCGATCATTAACCTCGGTTTCTGTTTTATTCGTCTGGCAAAAGTGAAGGATTTGTCGCTAAAAGCCGACTTCTCGCTGGCAAAACCGCTGATCATTCACAATGTATTACTCTCAGCACTGGGCGGGTTGATGTGGTATCTGCAATTCTTTTTCTATGCATGGGGCCACGCCCGCATTCCGGCGCAGTATGACTACATCAGTTGGATGCTGCATATGAGCTTCTATGTATTGTGCGGCGGTATCGTCGGGTTGGTGCTGAAAGAGTGGAACAATGCAGGTCGCCGTCCGGTAACGGTGTTGAGCCTCGGTTGTGTGGTGATTATTGTCGCCGCCAACATCGTCGGCATCGGCATGGCGAATTAATCTTTCTGCGAATTGAGATGACGCCACTGGCTGGGCGTCATCCCGGTTTCCCGGGTAAACACCACCGAAAAATAGTTACTATCTTCAAAGCCACATTCGGTTGAAATATCACTGATTAACAGGCGGCTATGCTGGAGAAGATATTGCGCATGACACACTCTGACCTGCCGCAGATATTGATTGATGGTCATTCCAGTCTGCTGGCGAAATTGCTGACGCAAAACGCGCTCACTGCACGATGCCTCATCACAAAATTTATCCAGCGCAAAGGGACTTTTCAGGCTGGCCGCCAGCCGGGTAATCAGCTTATCCAGCAATGTTTCGCTGGATGTTGGCGGCAACGAATCACTGGTGTAACGATGGCGATTCAGCAACATCACCAACTGCCCGAACAGCAACTCTGCCATTTCGTTAGCAAACGGCACATGCTGACTACTTTCATGCTCAAGCTGACCGATAATCTGCCGCGCCTGTGCCATCCCCATGCTACCTAAGCGCCAGTGTGGCTGCCCTGCGCTGGCGCTAAATCCCGGAATCGCCCTCTGCCAGTCAAGATTCAGCTTCAGCCTCTCCGGGCAATAAATAATATTCTGCAAAACCAGATCGTTAACGGAAGCGTAGGAGTGTTTATCGTCAGCATGAATGTAAAAGAGATCGCCACGGGTAATGCGATAAGGGCGATCGTTGAGTACATGCAGACCATTACCGCGCCAGACAATTACCAGCTCACAAAAATCATGTGTATGTTCGGCAAAGACATCTTGCGGATAACGATCAGCCACAGCGACTGCCTGCTGGTCGCTGGCAAAAAAATCATCTTTGAGAAGTTTTAACTGATGCGCCACCGTGGCTACCTCGGCCAGAGAACGAAGTTGATTATTCGCAATATGGCGTACAAATACGTTGAGTAGATTCGCGTTATTGCAGAAAGCCATCCCGTCCCTGGCGAATATCACGCGGTGACCAGTTAAACTCTCGGCGAAAAAGCGTCGAAAAGTGGTTACTGTCGCTGAATCCGCAGCGATAGGCGATGTCAGTAACGCTGGCCTCGCTGTGGCGTAGCAGATGTCGGGCTTTCATCAGTCGCAGGCGGTTCAGGTAACGCTGAGGCGTCAGTCCCGTTTTCTGCTTAAGCTGCCGATGTAGCGTACGCAGCGAAAGAGAAAATTGATCCGCCACGGCATCCCAATTCACCTCATCGGCAAAATGGTCCTCCAGCCAGGCCAGAAGCAAGTTGAGACGTGACGCGCTGTTTTCCAGGTTCTCCTGCAAACTGCTTTTACGCAGCAAGAGCAGTAATTGCATAAATAAGATCTCGCGACTGGCGGTCGAGGGTAAATCATTTTCCTCTTCCTGCTGTTCCATCTGTGCAACCAGCTGTCGCACCTGCTGCAACACGCTGTGGTTAACGCGCCAGTGAGACGGATACTGCCCATCCTGCTCTTGTGGCAGCAACTGATTCAGCCCGGCGAGAAACTGAAATCGATCCGGCGAGCGATACAGCACATTGGTCAGACACAGATTATCGGTATGTTCATACAGATGCCGATCATGATCGCGTACGAAACAGACCGTCCCACCGGTGATGGTATAGGGATGCCCATTAAACACATGAATACCCGTGCCATGTTCGACAATCACAATTTCATGAAAATCATGATGATGTTCAGGAAAATCCGCCTGCGGGAGCCGGGGTTCTATCGCCACGGACGCGTTACCAGACGGAAAAAAATCCACACTATGTAATACGGTCATACTGGCCTCCTGATGTCGTCAACACGGCGAAATAGTAATCACGAGGTCAGGTTCTTACCTTAAATTTTCGACGGAAAACCACGTAAAAAACGTCGATTTTTCAAGATACAGCGTGAATTTTCAGGAAATGCGGTAAGCATCACACCACCACAATTCAGCGAATTGTGAACATCATCACGTTCATCTTTCCCTGGTTGCCAATGACCCATTTTCCTGTCAGTAACGAGAAGGTCGCGAAGTCAGGCGCTTTTTAGACTGGTCGTAATGAAATTCAGCAGGATCACATTATGACCTTTCGCAATTGTGTCGCCGTCGATCTCGGCGCATCCAGTGGGCGCGTGATGCTGGCGCGTTACGAGCGTGAATGCCGCAGCCTGACGCTGCGTGAAATCCATCGTTTTAACAATGGGCTGCATAGCCAGAACGGTTATGTCACCTGGGATGTGGATAGCCTGGAAAGTGCCATTCGCCTTGGATTAAACAAGGTGTGCGAGGAAGGGATTCGTATCGATAGCATTGGGATTGATACCTGGGGCGTGGACTTTGTGCTGCTTGACCAACAGGGTCAGCGCGTGGGCCTGCCTGTTGCTTATCGCGATAGCCGCACCAATGGCCTGATGGCGCAGGCACAACAACAACTCGGCAAACGCAATATTTATCAACGTAGCGGCATCCAGTTTCTGCCCTTCAATACGCTTTATCAGTTGCATGCACTGACAGAGCAACAACCTGAACTTATTCCACACATTGCTCACGCTCTGCTGATGCCGGATTACTTCAGTTATCGCCTGACCGGCGAGATGAACTGGGAGTACACCAACGCCACGACCACGCAACTGGTCAATATCAATAGCGACGACTGGGACGAGTCGCTACTGGCGTGGAGCGGTGCCAACAAAGCCTGGTTTGGTCGCCCGACGCATCCGGGTAATGTCATAGGTCACTGGATTTGCCCGCAGGGTAATGAGATTCCGGTGGTCGCCGTTGCCAGCCATGATACCGCCAGCGCGGTTATCGCCTCGCCGTTAAACGGTTCACGCGCCGCTTATCTCTCTTCTGGCACCTGGTCATTGATGGGCTTCGAAAGCCAGACGCCATTTACCAATGACACGGCGCTGGCAGCCAATATCACCAACGAAGGCGGGGCGGAAGGTCGCTATCGGGTGCTGAAAAATATTATGGGCTTATGGCTGCTTCAGCGGGTGCTTCAGGAGCGGCAAATCAACGATCTTCCGGCGCTTATCGCCGCGACACAGGCACTGCCGGCTTGCCGCTTCACCATCAATCCCAATGACGATCGCTTTATTAATCCTGACGAGATGTGCAGCGAAATTCAGGCTGCGTGTCGGGAAACGGCGCAACCGATCCCGGAAAGTGATGCTGAACTGGCGCGCTGTATTTTCGACAGTCTGGCGCTGCTGTATGCCAATGTGTTGCATGAACTGGCGCAGCTACGCGGTGAAGATTTCTCGCAACTGCATATTGTCGGCGGTGGCTGCCAGAACGCGCTGCTCAACCAGTTATGTGCTGATGCCTGCGGTATTCGGGTGATCGCCGGGCCTGTTGAAGCCTCGACGCTCGGCAATATCGGCATCCAGTTAATGACGCTGGATGAACTCAACAATGTGGATGATTTCCGTCAGGTCGTCAGCACCACCGCGAATCTGACCACCTTTACCCCTAATCCTGACAGTGAAATTGCCCACTATGTGGCGCAGATTCACTCTACACGACAGACAAAGGAGCTTTGCGCATGACCACTCAACTGGAACAGGCCTGGGAGCTGGCGAAACAGCGTTTCGCAGCGGTAGGGATTGATGTCGAGGAGGCGCTGCGCCAACTTGATCGTTTACCCGTGTCAATGCATTGCTGGCAGGGCGATGATGTTTCCGGTTTTGAAAACCCGGAAGGTTCGCTGACCGGGGGGATTCAGGCTACTGGCAATTATCCTGGCAAAGCGCGTAATGTCAGCGAGCTACGTGCCGATTTGGAACAAGCTATGCGGCTGATTCCGGGGCCGAAACGGCTTAATTTACATGCCATCTATCTGGAATCCGATACGCCAGTCTCGCGCGACCAAATCAAACCAGAGCACTTCAAAAACTGGGTTGAATGGGCGAAATCCAATCAGCTCGGTCTGGATTTTAACCCCTCCTGTTTTTCGCATCCGCTAAGCGCCGATGGCTTTACGCTTTCCCATGCCGACGACAGCATTCGCCAGTTCTGGATTGATCACTGCAAGGCCAGCCGCCGCGTTTCGGCCTATTTTGGCGAGCAACTTGGCACGCCATCGGTGATGAACATCTGGATCCCGGATGGCATGAAAGATATCACCGTTGACCGTCTCGCTCCGCGCCAGCGTTTGCTGGCAGCACTGGATGAGGTGATCAGCGAGAAGCTGGATCCGGCGCACCATATCGACGCCGTTGAGAGCAAATTGTTTGGCATTGGCGCAGAGAGTTACACGGTTGGCTCCAATGAGTTTTACATGGGATATGCCACCAGCCGCCAGACGGCGCTGTGCCTGGACGCCGGGCATTTCCACCCGACTGAAGTGATTTCCGACAAGATTTCCGCCGCCATGCTGTATGTGCCGCAGTTGCTGCTGCACGTCAGCCGTCCGGTGCGCTGGGACAGCGATCACGTGGTGATGCTGGATGATGAAACCCAGGCGATTGCCAGTGAGATTGTTCGTCACGATCTGTTCGACCGGGTACATATCGGTCTCGATTTCTTTGATGCCTCTATCAACCGCATTGCCGCGTGGGTCATTGGTACACGCAATATGAAAAAAGCCCTGCTGCGTGCGTTGCTGGAACCTACCGCTGAGCTGCGCAAGCTGGAAGCAGCGGGCGATTACACTGCACGCCTGGCACTGCTGGAAGAGCAGAAATCGTTGCCGTGGCAGGCGGTGTGGGAAATGTATTGTCAGCGTCACGATACCCCAGCAGGTAGCGAATGGCTGGAGAGCGTGCGGGCTTATGAAAAAGAAATTTTGAGCCAGCGTGGGTAAACACTGCCGGATGCGGCGCGAGCGCCTTATTCGGCCTACGGGTCGAATGTCCATGCGGGCTGTCACCCTCACCCCGGCCCTCTCCCTGAAAGGGCGAGGGAGAAAAACATAGCCTCGTTCAGCAACGGAGCTGAGCACCGCTCCGGACAGTCCCCTCGCCCCTACGGGGAGAGGGTTAGGGTGAGGGGAACAAGCCGCACCATGTCTAAACAAGGCAACCTAATTTACAGGAACACAGAACATGCAAAACATTACCCAGTCCTGGTTTGTCCAGGGAATGATCAAAGCCACCACCGACGCCTGGCTGAAAGGCTGGGACGAGCGCAATGGTGGTAACCTGACACTGCGCCTGGATGACGCCGATATCGCACCGTATCACGACAACTTCCACCAACAACCGCGCTATATCCCGCTCAGCCAGCCCATGCCTTTACTGGCAAATACACCGTTTATTGTCACCGGCTCCGGCAAATTCTTCCGCAACGTCCAGCTTAATCCTGCGGCTAACTTAGGCGTCGTAAAAGTCGACAGCGACGGCGCGGGCTACCACATTCTCTGGGGGCTAACTCACGAAGCCGTTCCAACCTCTGAACTCCCGGCGCACTTCCTCTCCCACTGCGAACGCATTAAAGCCACCAACGGTAAAGATCGGGTGATCATGCACTGCCATGCCACCAACCTGATCGCCCTTACCTACGTACTGGAAAACGACACCGCGGTCTTCACTCGCCAACTGTGGGAAGGCAGCACCGAATGTCTGGTAGTGTTCCCGGATGGCGTCGGCATTTTGCCGTGGATGGTGCCCGGCACCGACGAAATCGGCCAGGCGACCGCACAGGAAATGCAAAAACATTCGCTGGTGTTGTGGCCCTTCCACGGCGTCTTCGGCAGCGGTCCGACACTGGATGAAACATTCGGTTTAATCGACACCGCAGAAAAATCAGCACAAGTATTAGTGAAGGTTTATTCGATGGGCGGCATGAAACAGACCATCAGTCGTGAAGAGCTGATAGCGCTCGGCCAGCGTTTCGGCGTTACACCACTCGCCAGTGCGCTGGCGCTGTAAGGAGCAAACATGATCCGCAAAGCCTTTGTCATGCAGGTTAACCCCGACGCCCACGAAGAGTATCAGCGTCGGCATAATCCCATCTGGCCGGAACTGGAAGCAGTGTTGAAATCTCACGGTGCACATAACTACGCCATTTACCTCGACAAAGCGCGTAATCTGCTGTTTGCCACGGTAGAGATTGAATCTGAAGAACGGTGGAATGCGGTAGCCAGTACTGATGTTTGCCAACGTTGGTGGAAATATATGACCGACGTTATGCCAGCTAACCCGGATAACAGCCCAATCAGTAGCGAGCTGCAAGAAGTGTTTTACCTGCCTTAATGAGTTGCGGTGCCGGAAAATATCCAGCACCGCGCCTTCATCAGAAGAAGTATTTAAAGCGAACGCGTGCCCCGTAACGGTCATCAGTATCATCACCGTGTTTTTTATCACCGTCGCTATCCAGAATGGAGTAATACGTCCCGAGGTAAATATTAAAGTTCTCCATATCCATCACATTAGCGAACTGATAAGACGCATGAATGGTATGAATGGTGTACGTCCCTTCATCATCAATCCAGCAGTCGTTATCACAAACTACACCGCTGAATTCATCAATCTTATTGTGCGCGTAGATATAACCCAGCTCGAAACGTTTCCACAGCGCGTTAATCCCGGCAGTGAAATCTTTCTCATTATTAGCATCTAAATAGGCGGTATTAAGATTAACCACGACGCCATTTTCCGGATCCGTTTTCAGGCCATTCCAGGTCATGCTCATACCATAGCCGGTACGATCGGACTGATCGACAAAATTACCCTTGCCATCGGTATAACCATAAGCATTATTTACCACGTTCGCTTCCATCGCTGCGGAAACGGTAAATTCTTCCATCGGCGACCAGGCAATTACCGGACGCAGATAAGCAACATTTTTCTGCTGCTCCATATCGCGTCCATGATAATTACCGTCATTATATAAAGATGTTCCGTCTTCAAGTAACGTGTTTAATTCAAAATACCAGTTATCGAGTTGTTTGCTGACGAGGAAATTACCGCCAGCGTTAGAGCGCCCGCGGCCCTCTTTCATCATATAGATATAACCGCTGCCATCGTCATAAAGATCGTTCGCAGTATTACCGGAATGTTCAACAAAGGTATCCTGATTCAGCGGGAACATATCGTAGGCTTCAAAACGGCCTACTTTGACCTTCCAGTCGTTTTCTTTGCCAAAGAAGAATACCGCATCATCGATATTTACTGAACCGTGCATGTCCCCCAGCGGTTGTGCGGAGAACCCGGCGAAATAGCCATTATCCAGTTTTCGCATACCATCAAAACCTAACAGAATACGACCATTGAGATTCCACTGTTCATTAGTGGGATCGCTATTCACATCAGCGTTGGTCATTGCCAGCAGGCCATGATTACTTTCCGCATCCATATTAAATTCTACATCGCCGTAGATTTTTAAATCGCCATACCCTGAAAGCAGGAGATTAGGCGAGGTGGCGTTTTTCTTCTCTGACTCCGTCGTTGATTGACCGTTTACCGGCGTGTTGCCCTGTGCGGTTTTAATTTCGCGGATCTCGGCGGCTTGTTGTGTCTGAAGCTGTTTAACCTGCCCCTCTGCTTTTGCTGCCCGCATTTCTGCCGCTTCCAGGCGTTCTTCCAGCAATGCCATGCGTTGTTCCAGCGTTAAATGCTGTGTTTTTGCCATTCCGGTACTACATGCCAATAATAAACCGATGGCTAAAGATAATGTCGATTTTTTCATTATTTACGTTCCCTGAAATAAAAGAGACCCTACGCTTTCCAAAAGGAATACGTATATAGAGAAATATAAGGTGTGCACTTTCGAATTTTTAATCCAACTTCAGCAGGCCGATGGATAGTATCCCGCTGCATAATATGAGTAAATCCGCTGAATATAACAATAGTGCCGTTTTTAACTAAATATCGTAAAAAATATTAGATATAATTCACGCTGACTCATAAGCCACAAATATAAATAACCTTGCTGCAAAACATGTGCGGCAGTTAAACATTCACAACATCATTAAATAATGATTTTTTATTCACTGCATTTATTTTGCCCATCAATATGTGCCTTACACCGCAAAATTTATCCTTCACTCTGCCTTATATTGTCACGACTTCACGACATATCCGCGCTCATCACAAAACCGCCCCGCCGTTACAATTAACTATAATATTTTTTCATGGAATCCAATAATGGCAGCACTTACTGCAAGCTGTATTGACCTGAATATTTAGGGCAATGGCACTTATTCCGTTCTGAAGCAGTTGGCGACAATGGCGTTACAAAACGGTTTTATCACCGACTCACACCAGTTCCTGCAAACTCTGCTGCTGCGCGAAAAAATGCACTCCACCGGTTTTGGTTCCGGCATCGCCGTGCCGCACGGTAAAAGCGCCTGCGTTAAACAACCGTTCGTGTTATTCGCCCGCAAAGCGCAGGCCATTGACTGGAAAGCCAGCGACGGCGAAGACGTCAATTGCTGGATCTGCCTCGGCGTGCCGCAAAGTGGCGAAGAGGATCAGGTCAAAATCATCGGCACACTGTGTCGCAAAATTATCCACCAGGATTTTATCAACCAACTGCGACAGGGCGACGCCGACCAGGTGCTTGCTTTGTTAAATCAAACCCTCAGCTCATAAGGAAGTGGCGATGGAGTCATCCTTACGTATTGTCGCGATCACCAACTGCCCCGCCGGGATCGCTCACACCTACATGGTGGCGGAAGCCCTGGAACAGAAAGCCCGTTCTCTCGGTCATACCATTAAAGTTGAAACTCAAGGATCAAGCGGCATCGAAAACCGCTTATCCAGCGAAGAGATTGCCGCTGCCGATTACGTGATTCTCGCTACCGGGCGTGGCCTGAGCGGTGATGATCGCGCGCGATTTGCCGGGAAAAAGGTTTATGAGATTGCCATCTCCCAGGCGCTGAAAAATATCGACCATATTTTCAGTGAATTACCGACAAACTCACAATTTTTTGCCGCAGATAGCGGCGTGAAGCTCGGCAAACAGGAAGTGCAAAGTGGCAGCGTAATGAGCCACCTGATGGCGGGCGTCTCTGCGGCGCTGCCGTTTGTCATCGGTGGCGGTATTCTGGTGGCGCTTGCCAACATGCTGGTGCAGTTCGGTTTGCCGTATACCGATATGTCGAAAGGCGCGCCGTCGTTTACCTGGGTGGTTGAATCCATCGGTTATCTCGGCTTCACCTTTATGATCCCCATCATGGGCGCTTATATTGCCTCGTCGATTGCCGATAAACCCGCTTTCGCTCCGGCGTTTCTGGTTTGCTATCTGGCGAACGACAAAGCCCTGCTCGGCACCCAGTCTGGCGCGGGCTTCCTCGGTGCGGTGGTGCTTGGGCTGGCGATTGGCTATTTCGTCTTCTGGTTCCGTAAAGTGCGCCTTGGCAAAGCATTACAACCGCTGCTCGGTTCCATGCTGATCCCGTTCGTTACTCTGCTGGTTTTTGGCGTACTGACTTACTACGTTATCGGACCGGTGATGTCCGACCTCATGGGCGGGTTGCTGCACTTCCTGAACACCATTCCTCTGTCAATGAAGTTTGCGGCGGCGTTTCTGGTCGGTGCAATGCTGGCGTTCGATATGGGCGGCCCTATCAATAAAACCGCCTGGTTCTTCTGCTTCTCACTGCTGGAAAAACACATTTACGACTGGTACGCCATCGTCGGCGTTGTCGCGCTGATGCCGCCTGTCGCGGCGGGTCTTGCGACGTTCATTGCGCCCAAGCTGTTTACTCAACAGGAAAAAGAAGCCGCCAGTAGCGCCATTGTGGTCGGTGCCACAGTCGCGACCGAACCGGCTATTCCTTACGCTCTGGCGGCACCACTGCCAATGATTACCGCCAATACGCTGGCGGGCGGCATTACCGGCGTGCTGGTGATCGCTTTCGGAATCAAACGTCTGGCACCGGGTTTAGGTATCTTTGACCCGCTGATCGGCCTGATGTCGCCGGTAGGTTCGTTTTATCTGGTGCTGGCGATTGGCCTCGCGCTGAACATTTCATTCATTATCGTCCTGAAAGGATTATGGTTACGCCGCAAAGCGAAAGCCGCGCAACAGGAGCTTGTCCATGAACATTGAGTTACTGCAACAGTTGTGCGAAGCCAGCGCCGTCAGCGGCGATGAACAGGAAGTTCGCGACATTCTGATAAACACGCTGGAACCTTGCGTTAATGAGATCACCTTTGATGGTCTGGGCAGCTTTGTTGCCCGTAAGGGGAATAAAGGTCCAAAAGTTGCCGTTGTCGGGCATATGGATGAAGTCGGCTTTATGGTCACCCACATCGACGAGAGCGGTTTTCTGCGTTTTACCACCATTGGCGGCTGGTGGAATCAGTCGATGCTCAACCACCGGGTAACCATACGCACACACAAGGGATTTAAAATCCCTGGTGTGATTGGTTCCGTCGCGCCTCATGCGTTAACGGAAAAGCAAAAGCAACAACCGCTGTCATTTGATGAGATGTTCATTGATATTGGCGCGTACAGTCGCGAAGAGGTGGAAAAACGCGGCGTGGAAATTGGCAATTTTATTAGCCCGGAAGCCAATTTTGCCTGCTGGGGCGAAGATAAAGTGGTCGGCAAGGCTCTGGATAATCGCATCGGCTGCGCGATGATGGCTGAGCTACTACAGACAGTAAATAACCCAGAAATTACGCTGTACGGCGTCGGCAGCGTGGAAGAAGAAGTTGGGCTACGCGGGGCACAAACCTCGGCGGAACACATTAAACCGGATGTGGTGATTGTGCTGGATACCGCTGTCGCAGGCGATGTTCCAGGCATTGATAACATTAAATACCCGCTGAAACTGGGCCAGGGGCCGGGGCTGATGCTGTTTGACAAGCGCTACTTCCCCAACCAGAAACTGGTAGCAGCGTTAAAAAGCTGTGCCACGCAGAATGATTTACCGCTGCAATTTTCCACTATGAAAACCGGTGCGACGGATGGCGGGCGCTACAACGTGATGGGCGGCGGGCGTCCGGTTGTCGCGCTGTGTTTGCCAACTCGTTATCTGCACGCCAACAGCGGCATGATTTCAAAAGCCGATTACGATGCTCTGCTCACGCTGATACGGGGTTTTCTGACGACCTTAACTGCGGAGAAAGTCAACGCGTTTAGCCAGTTCCGTCAGGTGGATTAATGCTAAACGAACGCCAGTTAAAGATTGTCGATCTGCTGGAGCAACAGCCGCACACGCCTGGCGAGCTGGCGCATCAGACTGGCGTTTCTGGCAGGACCATCCTGCGTGATATTGACTATCTCAACTTCACCCTTAACGGCAAAGCCCGCATTTTCGCCAGTGGCAGTGCGGGCTATCAGCTGGAAATCTTCGAGCGCCGCAGTTTTTTTCAGTTGCTGCAAAAGCACGATAACGACGATCGGCTGCTGGCGCTGTTATTACTGAATACTTTCACTCCCCGTGCGCAACTCGCCTCGGCGCTTAATTTGCCAGAAACGTGGGTCGCAGAGCGTCTGCCCCGCCTGAAACAGCGTTATGAACGTACTTGCTGCCTGGCCAGTCGCCCCGGTTTGGGCCATTTCATTGATGAGACAGAAGAGAAACGCGTTATATTGCTGGCGAACTTGCTGCGCAAAGATCCATTTTTAATTCCTCTGGCGGGCGTAACACGAGACAACCTTCAGCAATTATCCACGGTCTGCGACAACCAACACCGCTGGCCGCTGATGCAGGGTGATTATCTCTCCAGCCTGATTCTGGCGATTTACGCCCTGCGTAATCAACTGACCGATGAGTGGCCGCAATATCCCGGTGACGAGATAAAACAAATCGTTGAACAAAGCGGCATGTTTCTTGGCGATAACGCTGTAAGAACCCTGATGGGTTTGATAGAGAAACAGCATCAGCAAGCACAGGTAATTTCTGCCGATAATGTGCTGGCATTGCTGCAAAGGGTGCCGGGCATTGCGTCATTGAATATTATTGATACGCAACTGGTTGAGAATATTACCGGGCATTTATTACGTTGCCTTGCCGCGCCGGTGTGGATTGGTGAGCACCGCCAAAGCAGCATGAATAACCTGAAAGCCGCCTGGCCTGCGGCCTTTGATATGAGTCTGCACTTTATTACGCTACTGCGTGAACAACTTGATATTCCCCTTTTCGACAGCGATCTGATCGGTTTGTATTTTGCCTGTGCGCTGGAACGACATCAAAACGAACGCCAGCCGATCATTTTGCTCTCGGACCAGAACGCGATTGCCACTATTAATCAGCTCGCCATTGAGCGCGATGTCCTGAATTGTCGGGTGATTATTGCCCGCAGCCTGAGCGATATTACCGCCATTAGCCAGGAGATTACGCCGTTATTGATCGTCAATAACAGCCACTATTTGCTGGATGACGCGGTAAAAAATAGTATTACCATCAAAAATATCATTACCGCCGCCGGGATTGAGCAAATTAAACATTTTCTTGCCACGGCATTTATTCGCCAGCAGCCGGAGCGTTTTTTCTCTGCCCCCGGAAGTTTTCATTTTTCGAATGTACGCGGTGAAAACTGGCAACATATTACCCAGCAAATATGTGCACAATTAGTGACGCAACACCACATTACCGCCGATGAAGCACAACGGATCATCGCCCGCGAAGGCGAAGGTGAAAACCTGATTGTTAATCGTCTCGCCATCCCACATTGCTGGAGCGAACAGGAACGCCGTTTTCGTGGATTTTTTATTACCCTCGCCCAACCGGTTGAGGTGAATAACGAAGTAGTTAACCATGTGCTGATCGCCTGTGCCGCCGCTGATGCGCGTCATGAGCTAAAAATATTCAGCTATCTGGCAAGCGTATTGTGTCAGCATCCGGCAGAGGTTATTGCCGGGTTAACAGGATATGAGGCATTTATGGAGTTACTTCACAAGGGGTGAACTGTGTCGGATGCGCCGCATCCGACACTGCATTTATCACCAAAATCAAAAACGTTTAACGCAGGCTATTATAGTCATCGACCATTTCGTTGTACTCGCGTAACGCTCGCGGAAATGAGTCGTCGACCATCCAGCTTGTGTTTGCATCCTGAAGTTGCTCTTTATCCCAGTCAGAGTACGGAACTTTATCTCTGACGCGGCGAACATATTTTTTAGCCTCGAGTTGATACTGGTCTGCCGAATTAATAAACGAGAAATTCATGCCGCTTTTATCCGCTTCTTTGGCTTGCGCCACCAGCGTTTCCAGTTCAGACACTTTCTTCATTGCCGCTTCTGCATCAAACTTATTTTGCGATATCAGGTTATTAATTTGTTTCGCTGAAATCATAACTGCCAGAGAGTAGTAGTGGAATGTTTTCCCTTCTCTTTCTTCAATATTTTTCAATTCCGTAAGCTGGCGCTTGTCATTAATTTCCTGAATCGCCGCATGATAAGATTCTGCTACAGGTTCAAAGGCTTCCAGATTTTTAAGAATGTCTGGTGCAGCGTTTTCCCTTTCGCAAACGCATCGTCTTTATAATTTTCCTGGGTGTAATATTTATCCATTTCGTTAATGGTATTACCCAACGCTACGGCAGCATCAATATAACTCACCGCCACGCCATCAATAGGTTGCAGCGCAGGCGTTAACGCCACTACACGCGTTTTGTTTAT
>ERZ786681.16-NODE-16-length-55513-cov-5.603772_pt1 | contig 55513 bp, 36 predicted proteins | sample MGYA00511013_ERZ786681 | MGnify/ENA primary metagenome ERZ786681 (study PRJEB29978, sample SAMEA3491297) | human gut metagenome | biome: ENVO:mammalia-associated habitat; material: ENVO:feces | place: Bangladesh | collected 2010-04-07 ...
ATATTCATTTTATTAATATTTAAACTTAATTTATATGGAATAATATATGACATGGAATCCGTTGGCGCTGGCGACGGCGCTGCAAACTGTACCTGAACAAAATATTGATGTAACAAATGGCGAGAACGCATTAATTATTAAAATGAATGATTATGGCGATTTGCAAATCAATATTCTATTTACTTCCCGCCAAATGATTATCGAAACCTTTATTTGTCCGGTAAGTAGTATCAGCAATCCAGATGAATTTAATACCTTCTTATTAAGAAATCAGAAGATGATGCCGTTGTCATCGGTAGGGATCTCCAGCGTGCAACATGAAGAGTATTACATTGTTTTCGGGGCGTTATCGCTTAAATCTTCTCTTGAAGATATCCTGCTTGAGATAACCTCGCTGGTAGATAACGCATTGGATCTGGCTGAAATTACAGAAGAATATTCACTCTAATTACAAGGACGGGTATTTATGGGAATTTTAAAAAGTTTATTTACGCTGGGGAAATCGTTTATCTCCCAGGCGGAAGAATCCATTGAAGAAACCCAGGGCGTGCGCATGCTGGAACAGCATATCCGTGACGCTAAAGCTGAACTCGATAAAGCCGGAAAATCTCGCGTTGATCTGCTGGCGCGGGTGAAATTAAGTCACGATAAGCTGAAAGATTTACGTGAGCGCAAAGCCAGTCTGGAAGCCCGTGCGCTGGAAGCGTTAAGCAAGAACGTTAATCCGTCGTTGATTAACGAAGTTGCTGAAGAAATCGCGCGCCTTGAGAATCTCATTACCGCTGAAGAGCAAGTGTTGTCGAATCTGGAAGTCTCTCGTGATGGCGTGGAAAAAGCAGTTACAGCGACAGCGCAGCGTATCGCTCAGTTTGAGCAGCAAATGGAAGTCGTTAAAGCCACTGAAGCCATGCAGCGTGCACAACAGGCTGTAACGACCTCTACCGTTGGCGCATCTTCCAGCGTTTCGACAGCGGCAGAATCCTTAAAACGCCTGCAAACGCGTCAGGCCGAACGTCAGGCTCGTCTGGATGCTGCTGCACAGTTGGAAAAAGTCGCAGACGGTCGCGATCTTGATGAAAAGCTGGCGGAAGCCGGAATAGGCGGTAGCAATAAAAGTAGCGCCCAGGATGTATTAGCAAGACTGCAACGCCAACAGGGCGAGTAATTTTTTTGCCAGCCTCACTGCAAGGCTGGCAACTATTTTAAGGATAAAATATGTCTGGTTTTTTCCAGCGTCTGTTTGGCAAGGATAATAAGCCTGCTATCGCTCGCGGTCCGCTGGGTCTGCATCTCAATAGTGGTTTTACGCTCGACACGTTAGCGTTTCGTTTGCTGGAAGATGAATTGCTGATTGCGCTGCCGGGTGAGGAATTTACGGTAGCCGCCGTCAGCCGCATCGATCTGGGCGGCGGTAGCCAGATTTTCCGCTACTACACTTCGGGCGATGAATTTCTGCAAATCAATACCACCGGCGGCGAAAATATTGATGACATTGATGATATCAAGCTCTTTGTCTATGAAGAGAGCTACGGTATTAGTAAAGAGAGTCACTGGCGCGAGACGATCAATGCCAAAGCGATAGGGGCAATGACCTTAAACTGGCAGGAAAAACGCTGGCAGCGATTTTTTAACAGCGAAGAACCGGGAAATATCGAACCCGTCTACATGCTGGAAAAAGTAGAAAATCAAAACCATGCCAAATGGGAGGTCCATAATTTTACCATGGGCTACCAACGGCAAGTAACCGAAGATACTTACGAATATTTGCTGCTAAATGGTGAGGAATCTTTTAACGATCTCGGCGAGCCAGAGTGGTTATTTTCGCGCGCGTTGGGTGTCGATATCCCGCTGACATCACTTCATATTATTGGTTAATTACAAGGACGTTTACAATGCATATACTGGATTCACTTCTTGCCTTTAGTGCCTATTTTTTTATTGGCGTGGCTATGGTGATTATTTTTCTGTTTATCTATTCTAAAATTACACCGCACAACGAATGGCAGTTAATCAAAAACAATAATACCGCGGCGTCACTGGCGTTCAGCGGTACATTGTTGGGTTACGTGATCCCGTTATCCAGTGCGGCAATCAATGCGGTGAGTATTCCAGACTATTTCGCCTGGGGCGGGATCGCACTGGTGATTCAGTTACTCGTTTTTGCTGGCGTCAGACTTTATATGCCCGCATTAAGCGAAAAAATTATTAATCACAATACCGCAGCAGGAATGTTTATGGGAACCGCCGCACTGGCTGGCGGTATTTTTAACGCAGCTTGTATGACATGGTAATGGACGATCATGGCCAGAAAACGCAAATCAAGAAATAACAGTAAAATTGGTCACGGAGCGATCAGTCGCATTGGAAGACCGCATAATCCTTTTGAGCCGCGCCGCAATCGCTACGCACAAAAATACTTAACGTTGGCGCTAATGGGCGGAGCCGCTTTTTTCGTATTGAAAGGTTGTGGCGATAGTGGCGATGTCGATAACGACGGCGACGGAACGTTTTACTCGACTGTGCAGGATTGTATTGATGACGGTAATAATTCAGATATCTGTGCTCATAGCTGGAACAACGCTAAAGCGGCGTTTTATGCCGATGTTCCGAAGAATATGACTCAGCAGAATTGCCAGTCTAAGTATGAAAATTGTTACTACGACAACGTTGAACAGAGTTGGATCCCGGTCGTTTCTGGATTTTTGTTAAGCCGGGTTATTCGTAAAGATCGCGATGAGCAGTTTGTTTATAACAGCGGCGGTTCCTCTTTTGCTTCGCGCCCCGTCTGGCGCAACACTTCCGGTGATTACTCCTGGCGCTCCGGTTCTGGCAAAAAAGAGTCTTACTCTTCGGGCGGCTTTACCACCAAAAAAGCGTCAACCGTTTCTCGCGGCGGCTATGGTCGTTCTTCCAGCGCCCGTGGGCATTGGGGAGGCTAATCATGCTGAGACACAACGTTCCTGTACGGCGGGATCTGGACCAGATCGCCGCTGACAACGGTTTCGACTTTCATATCATCGACAATGAAATCTATTGGGATGAGAGTCGGGCTTACCGCTTTACCCTGCGCCAGATTGAAGAGCAGATCGAAAAACCGACTGCGGAACTGCATCAGATGTGCCTTGAGGTGGTGGATCGCGCGGTTAAAGACGAAGAAATCCTGACGCAACTGGCGATCCCTCCGTTGTACTGGGATGTGATCGCCGAAAGCTGGCGCGCACGCGATCCTTCGCTGTATGGCCGGATGGATTTTGCCTGGTGTGGCAATGCGCCGGTGAAGCTGCTGGAGTACAACGCCGATACGCCAACCTCGTTGTATGAATCGGCTTATTTCCAGTGGCTGTGGCTGGAAGATGCCCGGCGCAGCGGCATTATTCCGCGTGATGCCGATCAGTACAATGCTATTCAGGAACGCCTGATTTCACGCTTTAGCGAGCGTTACAGTCGGGAACCGTTTTATTTTTGCTGCTGTCAGGACACCGATGAAGACAGGACTACCGTGCTGTATTTGCAGGACTGCGCCCAGCAGGCAGGGCAGGAGTCGCGGTTTATCTACATTGAAGATCTCGGTTTGGGCGTCGGCGGTGTACTGACCGATCTTGATGATAATGTCATCCAGCGTGCATTTAAGCTGTATCCGCTAGAGTGGATGATGCGTGACGATAACGGTCCGCTGCTGCGCAAGCGTCGCGAGCAATGGGTGGAGCCGTTATGGAAAAGTATCTTGAGTAATAAAGGGCTAATGCCACTGCTTTGGCGCTTCTTCCCTGGTCATCCTAACCTTCTTGCATCCTGGTTTGAGGGTGAAAAATCGCAGATTGCCGCTGGCGAAAGCTATGTGCGTAAACCGATCTACTCGCGCGAAGGCGGCAATGTCACCATTTTCGACGGTCAGAATAACGTCGTTGACCACGCTGATGGTGATTACGCCGATGAACCGATGATCTACCAGGCGTTTCAACCTCTGCCGCGATTTGGCGATAGCTACACACTCATCGGTAGCTGGATTGTCGATGATGAAGCGTGTGGAATGGGGATCCGTGAAGATAACACGCTGATCACCAAAGACACCTCACGTTTCGTTCCGCATTACATTGCTGGATAAGAATGTTTTAGCAATCTCTTTCTGTCATGAATCCATGGCAGTGACCATACTAATGGTGACTGCCATTGATGGAGGGAGACACAGTGCACTGGCAAACTCACACCGTTTTTAATCAACCTATACCATTAAATAACAGCAACTTATACCTGTCTGATGGCGCGCTCTGCGAAGCGGTAACGCGTGAAGGTGCTGGCTGGGATAGCGATTTTCTAGCCAGTATTGGTCAGCAGTTAGGGACGGCTGAATCCCTTGAACTGGGGCGGCTGGCGAATGTGAATCCGCCTGAATTATTGCGCTACGATGCCCAGGGGCGGCGTCTGGACGATGTGCGTTTTCACCCCGCCTGGCACCTGCTGATGCAGGCGCTATGTACCAATCGGGTGCACAATCTTGCCTGGGAAGAAGACGCTCGCTCCGGCGCATTTGTGGCGCGCGCGGCGCGTTTTATGTTGCACGCACAGGTTGAGGCAGGGTCGTTATGTCCGATAACGATGACCTTTGCCGCCACGCCATTGCTGTTACAGATGTTACCCGCGCCGTTTCAGGACTGGACCACGCCGCTGTTGAGCGATCGCTACGATTCTCACTTATTGCCAGGTGGGCAAAAACGCGGTTTGTTGATTGGCATGGGAATGACGGAAAAGCAGGGCGGTTCCGATGTCATGAGCAACACCACCCGCGCAGAGCGCCTGGAAGATGGCTCTTATCGGCTGGTGGGGCATAAATGGTTTTTCTCGGTGCCGCAAAGCGATGCGCATCTGGTGCTGGCGCAGACTACGGGCGGTTTGTCCTGCTTTTTTGTGCCGCGCTTTTTGCCTGACGGGCAACGCAACGCGATTCGCCTCGAGCGGCTGAAAGATAAGCTGGGTAATCGCTCTAACGCCAGCTGCGAAGTGGAGTTTCAGGATGCCATTGGCTGGTTGTTGGGGCAGGAAGGGGAAGGAATTCGTCTGATCCTGAAAATGGGTGGGATGACGCGTTTTGATTGCGCCCTGGGTAGCCATGCCATGATGCGCCGTGCATTTTCGCTGGCGATTTATCATGCACATCAACGCCATGTTTTTGGTAATCCATTGATCCAACAGCCCCTTATGCGTCATGTCTTAAGTCGCATGGCACTTCAGCTTGAAGGGCAAACGGCGTTGCTGTTTCGTCTTGCGCGAGCGTGGGACCGGCGTGCCGATGCCAAAGAAGCCCTGTGGGCGCGTTTATTTACGCCTGCGGCGAAATTTGTGATCTGCAAACGAGGTATGCCGTTTGTGGCCGAAGCGATGGAGGTGCTGGGCGGCATTGGTTATTGCGAGGAGAGCGAGCTGCCGCGGCTTTACCGGGAGATGCCGGTAAACAGTATTTGGGAAGGTTCCGGCAATATTATGTGCCTGGATGTGCTGCGCGTGCTCAATAAGCAAGCGGGTGTATACGACTTATTGTCGGAAGCATTTGTGGAAGTGAAAGGGCAGGATCGCTATTTTGATCGCGCGGTTCGTCGTTTACAGCAGCAGCTGCGTAAGCCAGCTGAAGAACTGGGGCGCGAGATTACTCATCAGCTATTCCTGCTGGGCTGCGGTGCGCAAATGTTGAAATATGCCTCTCCGCCAATGGCGCAGGCGTGGTGTCAGGTGATGTTAGATACGCGCGGCGGCGTACGGTTGTCAGAGCAGATCCAGAATGATTTATTGCTGCGGGCGACGGGGGGAGTGTGTGTGTAAGCGTATACGACTGATGCGACGCTGGTTTCGATTAACTCAATGAAATATGTGAAAATTGTAGGCCGGACAAGGCGCTCGCGCCGCATCCGGCATTGTTCATTTGCTGTAGATGACACTCATGCATACAGTATCGCCTGTACGCGCCAGTTATCAGGCTGCTGGTCTTCGTACATGGTAATAATGCGGTACCATGACGCACCTTGTTCATCGGCCTTTAACGCCACGATACGTTCCACGTCCTGCGGATCCCCTGAAATATTGCTAACTGAGATCTGACCTATTTCATTCAGGCCCGTCACGCAGTCAGCACTGGCGAATTCTGCAGACTGTGCCGTGGCGCTCGCAGGATAAGTCACTAATTGCAGCGAGGGTGAGGCAAGTAATTGTTTCATCGTCAGCTCCATTTTTCGTTTCCCCACATGTTGCAGGGCATTCCATCGCGGTAATAAACGCCCGAGCTTCCAGCCGGTAATTTATTGTGCACAGGTAAACGCATAGGGACGCAAAGCAATGTAAAGCTGACTATGTAAGTTGTCTGATTTATTTACGGTACAAAATGGCTTGTGAATACCACTGTCCTGTCACGATGGTTTCGTCCACCATGACGACAACGTAATAATCAGCTTTTGCAGCGACAGCTTTCGCTCTGATTTCTGCTAATGCGTCATCCGGAGAACCCCGAACCATCGTGCTTACGCTACCTATTCGCTGTAACCCTTGCGTCTGGTCGCGGCGAATCTCTTGCGGATGGTCCGTTACTGGCGGTGCTGACTGTGGCGTACCTTGCAGTGCGCTACAGGCACTTAACATCAACACCAATAATAAACTGGCAAACCGGTAAATAACGCTATTACGTTTCCTGCTAACCATAGTGTAGTGCCTTATTAATTTAACTTTGGGGGAATGTTCCCGAATTGTTACCTGGTACGCGATTTTCGAATGAAAACGTGACGAAAGCGTAACCCACATCTCAACATTATGAACTAATACCGCCAGCAGAAACTTGTGCTAAGGATTTCTTCATGTCATACCAGACAAAAAGGAGAGACAGATGATTGAAATAGAATCACGCGAGCTGGCAGATATTCCCGTTCTTCATGCTTATCCTGTCGGGCAAAAAGATACCCCGTTACCGTGCGCGATTTTTTATCACGGCTTTACTTCGTCCAGTCTGGTGTATAGCTATTTTGCCGTTGCGCTGGCGCAGGCTGGTTTGCGGGTGATCATGCCGGATGCGCCCGATCACGGTAGTCGTTTTAGTGGCGACGCAGCGCGGCGGTTAAATCAATTCTGGCAAATCTTGCTACAAAGTATGCAAGAATTCACTACGTTACGTGCGGCAATAGCCGAAGAAAACTGGCTGCTTGCTGACCGTCTGGCAGTCGGTGGCGCGTCGATGGGCGCGATGACGGCACTGGGAATTACCGCTCGCCACTCCACGGTGAAATGTACCGCCAGCATGATGGGATCGGGCTATTTTACATCGCTCGCCCGTTCACTGTTTCCACCGCTGATACCTGAAACGGCAGCACAGCAGAATGAATTCAATAACATTGTCGCGCCGCTGGCAGAGTGGGAAGCGACAAACCACCTGGAACAACTTGGTGACAGACCTCTACTGCTGTGGCATGGCCTTGACGATGACGTCGTGCCTGCCGACGAATCACTACGTTTGCAGCAGGCCTTAAGCGAGACGGGACGGGATAAACTGCTAACCTGTTCATGGCAGCCAGGCGTGCGTCACCGCATTACGCCTGAGGCGTTAGATGCTGCCGTGACATTTTTCCGCCAGCATCTTTAAACACGCAGAATGCTGACCCCTTGCGCTTCCAGTTGTTGCAGGATTTCCGGGTTAGCATTTTTGCCGGTGATCAGCATATCGATTTGATCGGCACGGCTAAAAAGCATTCCCGCGCGTTCGCCAATCTTACTGCTATCAACCAGTACCACCAGTTTCCCTACCACGCTTAGCATCTTCTGCTCTGCCATTGCCGTCAGCATATCGGTTTTATACAACCCTTCTGCTGTCAGCCCTTTGCCGCTGGTAAACATCCAGTGCCCGGCATAGAGACTGTTTTCGCTGCCTTGCGGGCTTAAAGTGATGGACTGACTTTTGTTGTACTGTCCGCCCATAATGATCACGCTGTCATGCTCCTGATCGATCAGGTAATTTGCCAGCGGTAGATAATTAGTGATGATTTGCACAGGCTTGCCACACATTTCCCGCCCAAGCAGAAACGCGGTGGAGCCGCAGTTGATGACTACGCTTTCGCCCGGATTAACCAGCTGCGAGGCCGCTTTAGCAATACGTACTTTTTCATCGTGATTCTGCGCCTGATGCAGATTCATCGGCGTCCAGCGCGGGCGCTGCTGGGTAATAGCTTCTGCGCCATTGCGCACTTTTTTCAGTTTGCCGCTTTCGTCAAGTTTATTGATATCGCGTCGCGCAGTGGCAGGCGAAATTCCCAGACGCTCAACGACTTTCTCAACGGTCACAAAGCCCAATTGTGCGAGCATTTCCAGGAGGATTTGATGTCTTTGTGCTTCAGTCATGAGCTATTCCGATAAAATTTGATTTTTTTAGATGATATTTGAAATAGCCAGGAAATACTACGCCGGATAGCGCGAACTACTCCACGCTATCCGGTATAAACGACAGATTACAGGAATGACTTGAACGGCAGATCCGGTTCAATAGTGAAGCAATCATCGAAACCACGCGGATAGTGGTACTCGAAGTTGTCTTTATCCAACGGCCAGGTAAATTTGCCGCCCACCTGCCAGATAAACGGCTTGAAGCCATACTTCAGACGATCTTTTTTCATCTCCCACAGCACGCGGATTTCTTGCGGATCGGCCTGGAAGTTTGACCAGATGTCGTGGTGGAACGGGATAACCACTTTCGCATTCAGGGCTTCACCCATACGCAGCATATCGGCGCTGGTCATTTTGTCGGTAATACCGCGCGGGTTTTCGCCGTATGAACCTAAAGCCACGTCGATCTGATGTTCGTTACCGTGCTTCGCATAATAGTTAGAGTAGTGGGAATCGCCACTGTGATACAGGGAACCGCCAGGGGTTTTGAACAGGTAGTTTACTGCGCGATCGTCCATGCCATCTGGCAGTACGCCAGCCGCTTTTTGATCGGCAGGCAGGGTGATCAGTGCAGTACGGTCGAAAGCGTCAAGCGCATGAATTTCAATGTCTTTCACTTTTACAACATCGCCCGGTTTGACCACGATGCAACGCTCTTTCGGTATGCCCCAGCCAATCCACAAATCAACGCAGGTTTTCGGTCCAATGAACGGTACGTCATCAGCACAGTTCTGCATCACGGCAGCAGCGACGTTAACGTCGATATGATCGTTGTGATCGTGAGTCGCCAGTACCGCGTCGATCTGGCGAATCGCAAACGGATCAAGAACAAACGGGGTGGTGCGCAGGTTTGGCTGCAGTTTTTTCACGCCAGCCATGCGCTGCATCTGGTGACCCTGTTTCATTAACGGGTTACCGTGACTTTGTTTGCCAGTGCCGCACCAGAAATCAACGCAAACGTTGGTGCCACCTTCTGATTTCAGCCAGATCCCGGTGCAGCCTAGCCACCACATCGCAAATGTGCCAGGGGCGACCCGCTCTTGTTCAATTTCTTCATTCAGCCAGCTACCCCACTCCGGGAAAGTGCTCAGGATCCAGGATTCTCGGGTGATACTTTTCACTTTACTCATCGCCATTTACCTTCATGATAGTTCAATTCGAATCAACATGTGATTGGTTTTGATTAATCCTGACACTATTTTTTCAGGAAGGCAATGACCATTTTTTGACTTTTTGCCAGGGAAGTTGTTGTTGATTTTGAGTGTGGAAAGATTTAATGGAATGTGTAATTCAATTAACCAAATGAATTTAAATGAATAATTATTCGTTGTGTGAATCCCACTCTATCCATGTGGAATTATTTGCGGGTCGCGTCACATTTAATCATAAATAATCTTGTTGTGATTACTTTTGAAAATTAGAGTGAGTGCACAACATTCCGGGTGTGTGGAATACCCGGTTACCTCTTCTTCAGGAGATCGTTATGGAGATCCTCTACAACATCTTTACCGTGTTTTTTAACCAGGTCATGACCAATGCCCCGTTGTTGCTGGGTATTGTGACCTGTCTGGGCTACATCCTACTGCGCAAAAGTGTCAGCGTTATTATTAAAGGCACGATTAAAACCATAATTGGTTTCATGTTGTTGCAGGCAGGGTCCGGCATCCTCACCAGCACCTTCAAACCGGTGGTGGCGAAAATGTCCGAAGTCTACGGCATTAACGGCGCAATTTCCGATACTTACGCGTCGATGATGGCAACCATCGACCGCATGGGCGATGCCTATAGTTGGGTGGGTTACGCGGTGTTGTTAGCGCTGGCGCTGAACATCTGTTACGTGCTGCTGCGTCGCATTACCGGTATTCGTACCATCATGCTGACTGGACACATCATGTTCCAGCAGGCGGGACTGATTGCCGTTACGTTGTTTATTTTCGGCTACTCCATGTGGACGACCATTATCTGCACGGCGATTCTGGTTTCGCTCTACTGGGGCATTACCTCCAACATGATGTACAAGCCGACTCAGGAAGTGACGGACGGCTGCGGTTTCTCCATCGGTCACCAGCAACAGTTTGCATCATGGATTGCCTATAAAGTTGCGCCGTTCCTCGGCAAAAAAGAGGAAAGCGTTGAAGACCTCAAACTGCCAGGCTGGCTGAATATTTTCCACGACAACATCGTCTCCACGGCGATTGTCATGACCATCTTCTTTGGTGCCATTCTGCTCTCCTTCGGTATCGACACCGTGCAGGCGATGGCAGGCAAAGTGAACTGGACGGTCTACATCCTGCAAACTGGTTTCTCCTTCGCTGTGGCGATCTTCATCATCACTCAGGGTGTGCGCATGTTTGTGGCGGAACTCTCTGAAGCATTTAACGGCATTTCCCAGCGCCTGATCCCAGGTGCGGTTCTGGCGATTGACTGTGCGGCTATCTATAGCTTCGCGCCGAACGCCGTGGTCTGGGGCTTTATGTGGGGCACCATCGGTCAGCTGATTGCAGTTGGCATCCTGGTCGCCTGCGGTTCCTCGATCCTGATTATTCCCGGCTTTATCCCGATGTTCTTCTCCAACGCCACCATCGGCGTGTTCGCTAACCACTTCGGCGGCTGGCGTGCGGCACTGAAGATTTGTCTGGTGATGGGGATGATCGAAATCTTTGGTTGCGTCTGGGCGGTGAAACTCACCGGTATGAGTGCCTGGATGGGCATGGCGGACTGGTCGATTCTGGCACCACCGATGATGCAGGGCTTCTTCTCCATCGGTATCGCCTTTATGGCCGTCATCATTGTAATTGCACTGGCTTATATGTTCTTCGCTGGCCGCGCGCTGCGCGCAGAAGAAGATGCAGAAAAACAACTGGCAGAACAGTCTGCTTAATAAGGAGTTTTGATTATGACCGTACGTATTCTGGCTGTGTGTGGCAACGGACAAGGCAGTTCCATGATCATGAAGATGAAAGTGGACCAGTTTTTAACCCAATCAAACATTGACCACACGGTAAACAGCTGCGCGGTTGGCGAATACAAAAGCGAGTTGAGCGGCGCGGATATCATCATCGCTTCTACGCACATTGCGGGCGAAATCACCGTGACCGGCAACAAATACGTGGTTGGCGTGCGCAACATGCTCTCTCCTGCTGACTTTGGCCCGAAACTGCTGGAAGTGATCAAAGAGCATTTCCCGCAGGATGTGAAGTAAGGACGCGCCATGAAATTACGTGATTCGCTGGCGGAAAATAAATCCATCCGCCTGCAGGCTGAAGCTGAGACATGGCAGGACGCAGTGAAAATCGGCGTTGACCTGCTGGTGGCGGCGGATGTTGTCGAGCCGCGTTACTACCAGGCGATTCTGGATGCGGTTGAACAGCACGGTCCGTACTTTGTGCTCGCACCAGGCCTGGCAATGCCGCACGGTCGCCCGGAAGAGGGCGTTAAGAAAACCGGTTTTGCGCTGGTGACGCTGAAAAAGCCGCTGGAGTTCAACCACGAAGATAACGATCCGGTGGATATCCTCATCACCATGGCGGCGGTCGATGCCAACACTCATCAGGAAGTGGGCATCATGCAGATCGTTAACCTGTTTGAAGATGAAGAGAATTTCGACCGTTTACGCGCCTGCCGTACCGAGCAGGAAGTACTGGATTTAATTGACCGCACCAACGCGGCAGCTTAAGAAGGAATTGAAAATGTCATTACCGATGTTGCAAGTCGCGCTGGACAACCAGACTATGGATAGCGCCTACGAAACCACTCGCCTGATTGCCGAAGAAGTCGACATTATCGAAGTGGGCACCATTCTGTGCGTGGGCGAAGGCGTGCGTGCGGTTCGTGACCTGAAAGCGCTTTACCCGCACAAAATCGTACTGGCAGACGCCAAAATTGCCGATGCGGGCAAAATCCTTTCTCGTATGTGCTTCGAAGCTAGCGCTGACTGGGTGACCGTGATTTGCTGTGCGGATATCAACACCGCCAAAGGTGCGCTGGACGTGGCAAAAGAGTTTAACGGCGACGTGCAGATCGAACTGACCGGTTACTGGACCTGGGAACAGGCGCAACAGTGGCGTGATGCAGGCATTCAGCAGGTGGTTTATCACCGCAGCCGTGACGCACAGGCCGCAGGCGTGGCGTGGGGCGAAGCTGACATTACCGCGATCAAACGTCTTTCCGATATGGGCTTCAAAGTAACCGTTACTGGTGGCCTGGCGCTGGAAGATCTGCCGCTGTTCAAAGGCATTCCGATTCATGTGTTTATCGCTGGTCGCAGCATCCGTGATGCCGCTTCTCCGGTTGAAGCCGCGCGTCAGTTCAAACGTTCCATCGCCGAACTGTGGGGCTAAGGAGCGGATATGTTGTCCAAACAAATCCCGCTTGGCATCTATGAAAAAGCGCTCCCCGCCGGGGAGGATTTATTAAGCCCTGTTTATTTCCACTGATTTCAACAGAACTCTCTCCACCCCCTTTAACTCACTTTAAAATAAAGTATTATCATAAATTCTTTTACTCTGGACGTAAACCATCCTCCATGATCATCAATATAATTTTGGGGGCTACTCTGGGGGCTACTTTTCGGAGTTAACATCATGCCACTTACTGTTCGGCAAATTGAGTCGGCCAAACCTGCTGACAAGGATTACAAACTTTCTGATGGTCAAGGACTTTACCTTCTTATCAAGAAATCTGGCGCTCGTTACTGGAATCTGAAGTATCGATTTGCGGGTAAAGAAAAGAAATTGGTGATTGGTGTCTATCCAGGTATATCACTGGCTCTGGCGCGTCAGAAACGGGATGAAGCACGTAAACTCCTCGCTGAAGGAAAAGATCCTTCATATGAAAAACAGGCGAGTAAACATGCACTAAGAGAAAGTATTGCATGCACATTTTGTACTCTTGCAGAAGAGTTGTTCACACATATGGCTTGTCGTTGGACTGCGGGTTATTTAGCGGACCAGCGTGCAAGATTCGAGAATCATATTAATCCCATGCTAGGGAAACGTCCTGTGGCTGATATTCGCCCCTTGGAAATATTGAATGCACTGAGGGTTATAGAAAAGAATGGCAAACTTGAAGCGTTACGTAAGACTCGTCAGCTCTGTTCTCAAATATTTGATTACGCCATTGCGACGGGGCGCGCCACTATTAACCCAGCATCGACTCTCAGCAGTGTTGTTCTTCATCCAGAAAAACAGCAGAGACGGATGCTATCTGAAGAACAGTTAGGCGCTTTCATGTACCAAATGAAAGTTTCAGGCAATTTTATGTCTCTGGTAACGCAAATACTGGTTCTAACTGCTGTTAGAACGGGAGAATTACGCCTTGCTACTTGGGATGAAATTGATTTTACCAATGCCTTATGGGTAATCCCAAAAGAGAGAATGAAAATGCGAAGGCCGCATGTTGTTCCACTTTCTCATCAGACTCAAATGTTATTGAAAGAGATAAAAATAATCACAGCTCCCCGTAACTCCGAGCTGGTTATTCCTGGTGTATACAGAGATAATCAACCTCGTGGTCGCGGTTGCATCAACGAGTTTCTTCAACAAGTTGGCTGGCATACATTCACTACAGCTCATGGTTTTCGGCATACTTTCAGTACCATTCTCCATGACCATGATTTCAGCTCTGCCTGGATTGAACTCCAGCTTGTCCATGTTGATAAAAACATCATGCGCGGCACCTACAACCATGCACAGTATCTCGATGGTCGTCGTGAAATGATGCAATGGTACGCTGACTACATTGATTCACTTTCTGAGCAGGCCTGATGAATGAAAGTTCAGTGATGCAGAAATAATGAATAACCATCCGGCTTTGGAGGCCGGATGGTTTTATTTATGTTTTCTTTTTTATTTGCTCACATCTTCTGAACTGCCCCTGCAGACAATAATCTGAACACCAGATATAGAGCCACTCATGAAATAAAGCATAATTATATTGAATAACCAATTACATTTTTTGTTACATCCATTCCATATCTATCGCTGGTTGATTGCCAGCGACGCGTCGTGATGCATGATAGGAGAATGAGATAATAAGAGAAGAAAAGTATGATTCGGGTTGTGCTGGTGGATGACCATGTGGTGGTGCGCTCTGGTTTCGCACAGTTACTCTCTCTGGAAGACGATCTGGAGGTCATTGGTCAGTACAGTAGTGCCGCACAGGCATGGTCGGCATTAATCTGTGATGACGTCAATGTTGCCGTCATTGATATTGCTATGCCGGACGAAAACGGCCTCAGTTTGGTTAAGCGCCTGCGTGCACAAAAACCGCAATTCCGCGCCATTATTCTTAGCATTTATGACACGCCAACCTTTGTACAAAGCGCTCTGGATGCTGGTGCCAGTGGCTATTTGACCAAACGCTGTGGGCCGGAAGAGTTAGTGCAGGCGGTGCGCTCGGTCGGGATGGGCGGGCATTATCTCTGCGCCGATGCAATTCGGGCTTTACGCGGCGGCGGGCAACCCGCCCAGGCGCTGGAAATTCTCACCCCACGAGAACGTGAAGTGTTTGATTTATTAGTCAAAGGCGACAGTGTAAAAGAGATCGCCTTTAAGCTCGAACTCAGCCATAAAACGGTACATGTACATCGCGCCAACGTGCTGGGAAAACTGAACTGTCATAGCACCATTGAGCTGGTGCATTTTGCACTCAATCACCATCTGCTGGCGGGGCATTAATGTCGCGTAACCTTCGTCATTGGGTGATTTCGCTGTTTATTGTGCTGGCCTGGGGAAGCGGCTGGCTGATGTTGTGGACGCTCAGCTTTTATCTGACCAATAACGGTCAACAGGCAGTGTTATTTCTGCCGCACGGAGTTTACCTCGCTTTTCTTATTTTGCACTCTCGCCGTTACTGGCCTGCGTTGGTGCTCCCCCCTTTGCTGATGATGTTCTGGCTGCACAGCGAGCAACTGTTGAACGGCTATCTCATGCTGGCAACGCCGGTTATTAGCCTGCTTCCTGCCATCATTGCACAAAACGTCTGGCACCGTTTTCCACTTTACTGGCAGCGTCTGACGTTGCTGTTAGCCTCAGTAACAGCAGCTTCATTGCTGAATACAGCCATGCTACCCCCTTTTATGTCAGGCCCAATAATGCTGCCCGGTCTGACCTCATTTACCGGCGGCGTATTGTTGACGCCGTTTGTCTATCTTATCTTTGAGTTTCTGCGCCAGCAGCATCGCTATCAGCTTCTGAGACTCGATACGCATAATCCCCCCTTGCGAACCTCTTTAATCATCTGGTGTAGCCTATTTTTTATTATTGGTATCGGCACCCAGATGGTGTTGTCGCCTGAAATCGAACGCCTGCTGCTGATCGTGGTATTTCTACCCAATGTAGTCATGGCCTGGAAATTTGGCTGGCAAGGGGGCGTACTCTCGGGGCTTTTGGGCAGCATGATGATCACTATTGCCCGCCAGATTGGTGTGGGCTTTAGTAACCTGGTGGAACTGGAGATTTTTCTCGCAACCCAGGCATTGCTGGGAATTGGCCTGGGCATTGCCATTAGTCGGCAGCAACATCTGGCGCTAAACCTGCATCATTACCGTCAGCGACTGGAGGCAGAACTGGCAGCACGGCGGGCATTGGCTGAAAAGCTGATCCATACCGAGGAAGACACGCGTAAAAGCCTGGCTCGCGAGCTGCACGACGAAATCGGTCAGAACATTACCGCCATTCAGATCCAGTCGCAACTGGTGACGCGGGCACGCGATCCGGCGCAAGTTCATTCCGCAGCCAGCCAAATCAACGAACTCGCCCGCCGCATTCATCTCTCCACCCGCCAGTTGCTGCGCCAGTTGCGGCCCCCCGCGCTTGATGAACTGACATTCCGCGAAGCATTACTTCATCTGATTAATGAATTTGCCTTTAGTGAACTCGGCATTCATTGCCAGTTTACCTATCAACTAACCACCACGCCAGAAAACGAAACGGTTCGCTTTACACTGTATCGGTTATTGCAGGAGTTACTCAATAATGTCTGTAAACACGCCGGAGCCAGCGAAGTGACGATTATTCTGCGCCAGCAGGGAGAGATATTGCACCTGGAGGTCAGCGACAACGGTGTGGGGATCGCCAGCGGGAAAATGACCGGATTTGGCATTCAGGGGATGCGTGAACGCGTCAGTGCCCTGGGCGGCGACTTAACGCTCGAAAAACATAACGGTACGCGGGTAATTGTTAACCTGCCCACATTTTTGCAACAAATCGCCGGATAACCAGGAAAAAGTCTTAGTCATCCCGGATTTTCTCTCATCCTCTTTCACTTTCATTTTCATATAGTCAGCAACATGGAGACGACCATGCACGCGCGTTCAGCGAGAGAGATTAATCAATGCTACCGGACATTACGTCCACGATTGCTGATGTGCATGATTATTGGCTACGCCGCATTTTATCTGACGCGAAAAAGCGTGAATTACGTCCTTCCGGCGCTGCAAACCGACCTCGGACTGGATAAAGGCGACATTGGCCTGCTGGGTTCACTGTTTTATCTCAGCTACGGATTGTCGAAATTTACCGCCGGACTGTGGCATGACAGCCACGGACAACGCGGTTTTATGGGTATCGGCTTGTTCGCCACTGGGCTATTGAACGTGGTGTTTGCCTTTGGCGAATCACTTACGCTTCTGCTTGTGCTCTGGACACTGAACGGATTTTTTCAAGGCTGGGGGTGGCCACCGTGTGCCCGCTTACTGACCCATTGGTATTCCCGTAATGAACGTGGTTTCTGGTGGGGCTGCTGGAATATGTCGATCAACATTGGCGGAGCGATTATTCCGCTGATTAGCGCCTTTGCCGCCCACTGGTGGGGCTGGCAGGCCGCGATGCTGACACCGGGGATAATCAGCATGGCATTAGGGATCTGGTTAACGCTACAACTCAAAAGCACGCCCCAGGAAGAGGGATTACCGACAGTTGGTCACTGGCGTCACGATCCGCTGGAGTTACGTCAGGAACAACAAAGTCCGCCGATGGGGCTGTGGCAAATGTTGCGCACCACCATGCTGCAAAATCCGCTGATCTGGCTACTGGGTGTCTCTTATGTACTTGTTTATGTGATCCGGATTGCGCTAAACGACTGGGGCAATATCTGGCTGACGGAAAGCCACGGCGTCAACCTGCTCAGCGCCAACGCCACGGTAATGCTGTTTGAAGTAGGCGGCTTACTCGGCGCGTTATTTGCCGGATGGGGTTCGGATTTGCTGTTTAGCGGGCAGCGAGCCCCCATGATTTTGCTGTTTACCCTTGGGTTGATGGTTTCGGTCGCTGCACTCTGGTTGGCACCGGTTCATCACTATGCCCTTCTGGCTGTGTGCTTTTTTACTGTGGGCTTTTTTGTCTTTGGCCCGCAAATGCTGATTGGACTTGCGGCAGTGGAATGTGGACACAAAGCTGCGGCGGGTTCAATCACCGGATTTCTCGGCCTGTTCGCCTATCTCGGTGCGGCGCTGGCAGGCTGGCCGTTGTCGCTGGTTATCGAACGCTACGGCTGGTCGGGAATGTTCAGTTTACTCTCGGTCGCCGCAGTACTTATGGGTTTACTGCTGATGCCGTTACTGATGGCGGGCATCACCACCACTCACGCTCGAAGGATAAAACAATGAAAATGCCCCTTACCTCTACTCTGATTGCTTCTGCCGTTGCGCTGGCAACCTTAACGGGTGCCGCGCAGGCAAAAGGCCGGCTGGTGGTCTATTGCAGCGCCACTAATGAAATGTGTGAGACCGAAACCAAAGCGTTTGGCGAGAAATATGATGTGAAAACCTCGTTTATCCGCAACGGCTCCGGTAGCACCCTGGCAAAAGTCGATGCTGAAAAGAAAAACCCACAGGCTGACGTCTGGTACGGCGGCACTTTAGACCCGCAGTCGCAGGCCGGCGAGATGGGCCTGTTACAGGCATATAAATCGCCTAACCTTGAACAGATCATGGAAAAATTCCGCGATCCGGCAAAAGTGAAAGGAAACCTTTCCTCCGCCGTTTATGTGGGGATCCTCGGGTTTGGCGTCAACACAGAGCGTCTGAAAGAGAAAAACCTGCCTGTGCCGAAGTGCTGGAAAGATCTCACCAAACCTGAATATAAAGGCGAAATTCAGATTGCCGATCCACAAAGTTCCGGTACCGCCTACACCGCGCTGGCTACCTTTGCGCAGCTGTGGGGGGAAGATCAGGCCTTTGATTATCTAAAACAACTTAACGCCAACGTCTCCCAGTACACCAAATCAGGCATTGCCCCGGCACGTAACGCCGCCCGCGGCGAAACGGCGATTGGTATTGGTTTCCTGCATGACTACTCGCTGGAAAAAGAACAGGGCGCACCACTGGAGTTGATTTCCCCGTGTGAAGGTACGGGCTACGAAATAGGCGGCGTCAGCATTCTGAAAGGTGCGCGCAACCTCGACAACGCCAAACTGTTCGTGGACTGGGTATTATCAAAAGAAGCTCAGGAACTGGCGTGGAAGAAAGGGAAATCTTATCAGATCCTGACCAATACCACCGCCGAAACGTCGCCAAATTCGCTGAAGCTCGACGACCTGAAATTAATCAACTACGACATGGATAACTACGGTTCAACTGATGTTCGTAAGGCATTAATTAATAAATGGGTCAGCGAAGTGAAGATGGGTAAATAAACCCGTATTGTGTGCACTTGCCGGGTGCTGCACAGACGCCTGCCCCGGCCAACCATACCGGAACTGCTATGTCACAGACACTTGCACTCCATCCCGCGAAAAAGCGGGATGCGATTTTCCTTTGGGTTTTGCTGGGCTGGCTGGCATTTATCCTGTTGCCGAGCTGGAGCCTCGATTATGGTCTGCTGGAGTCCACGAGTGATGAGATCCTCGAGGCGTACAGCTGGTCGCATTTTAATATCAGCTGGCTGTGGTATTTACTCCCGAGTTTGCTGCTGGTTCGCCCGTTTAATGAGGCCAAACGCGAGCAGCGTAGCCGTCATTATTTTGATGCCGGCTGGGCATTGCTTTGTATAGCGTTTATGGTCATCAGTGCCACCATCGTTGGCCGCGGTCTAGGCTACGCCGCCATCGTGCTGTTTATCGAATTAAGCGCGATAATGACGCTGGCCTTAACCCGCCTCGAATGGCTGGGTGGCGACCGCTTTGTGATCGGCTCGCTGATTGCGATTGTGGCGCTGATTGGCATTTTTATCGTCTGGCCGAGCATCGCCATTTTTATCCCGATGTTCGCCAACGACGCGGGAGAGTTCGCCCCACTGGCGTTTATGAATGTGCTCTCGCAGGCCCATATTGTTCAGGTAATCGTCAACTCCATCGTCTTATCGATAGCGGTGGGTATTGGCTGCACTTTCTTCGGTCTGGTGCTGGCGATATATACCACGCGCATCGCTAAACGCAGCGCCGTAATCGGCCGCATCTTTTCCATTCTGCCAATTGTCACGCCACCGTTTGTGGTCGGCTTAGGCGTTACGCTCATGATGGGGCGCTCCGGCTACATAACGGAATTTATGGTGGAGTGGTTTGGGCTGACCAACACCAACTGGCTGTATGGTTTTACCGGGATCTGGCTGGCACAGGTCCTGGCATTTACGCCAATGGCTTTTATGATCCTCGATGGGGCCATTAAAACCATTCATCCCTCGCTGGAAGAAGCCTCCTACACCCTACGCGCCAGCCGCTGGCAAACCTTTAGCGGTGTGTTTGTGCCGTTGTTAAAGCCCGCGCTTGCCAATGCCTTTTTAATCGTCGTGGTGCAGTCACTGGCTGACTTCAGTAACCCGCTGGTGCTTGGCGGCAACTTCGACGTACTGGCGACGCAAATTTACTTCTACATTACCGGCTCGCAGCTGGATTATCAGGCCGCCAGCACCCTTGGCGCTTTCCTGCTGCTGTTCTCGCTACTGGTGTTCTGCGTCCAGTATATGTGGATTGGTAAACGCTCTTACGTCACGGTTTCCGGAAAGTCCTACCGCGGCGATGTCCAGCCACTACCGGTCACCCTGGTGTGTAGCGTGGTCGCCATACTTGCGATATGGATTGCCTTTAACGCCCTGCTCTATGGCAGCATTTTCTACGGCAGCTTCACCGTGAACTGGGGCGTGGACTACACCCTAACGCTGGATAACTTTATCAAGTTATTTGGTCAGGGGATGAGCGACGGCGCGTGGCCTTCACTGTTAGATACCTTGCTCTACGCCGGGATTGCCGCACCCATTACCGCTATTTTTGGCCTGCTCATCGCCTGGGTGGTGGTGCGCCAACAATTCAAAGGCAAAAAGACCATCGAGTTCACCACTATGTTGTGCTTTGCCGTACCGGGTACAGTGGCGGGTGTCTCGTATATTCTTGCCTTTAATAGCGCCCCAGTCTATCTCACCGGAACGGCAGCAATTGTGATTATCTCGATGGTGATGCGTAACGTTCCGGTGGGTATTCGCGCCGGGATTGCAGGTCTGGGGCAGATCGACAAATCGCTGGATGAAGCCTCACTTAGCCTGCGTGCAGGTTCCCTGCGAACCATTACGCACATTTTACTGCCGTTATTACGCCCAGCTATTCTCTCGGCCCTGATTTACAGCTTTGTGCGGGCTATCACGACGGTCAGCGCCATCGTCTTTCTCGTCACGCCGGACACCCGCGTGGCAACCGCCTACATCCTTAACCGCGTAGAAGACGGCGAATATGGCGTAGCCATCGCCTACGGTTCGATTCTGATCGTGGTGATGCTGGCGATTATTTTCCTCTTTGACTGGCTGATCGGTGAAGCACGTATTTCCCGTTCTAAAGCCAAAAACCAGGCGTAATGGAGCGCACTATGAGTCAGAAAAATTTTGTGGAACTGCGCAACGTCACTAAACGATTCGGCAGTAATATGGTTATCGACAATATCAATCTCACCATCCCACAAGGGCAAATGGTGACGCTGCTCGGTCCTTCCGGATGCGGCAAAACCACCATTCTGCGTCTGGTTGCCGGGCTGGAAAAACCGAGCGAAGGGAAAATTTTTATAGATGGCGAAGATGTCACGCATCGTTCCATTCAGCAACGCGATATCTGCATGGTGTTTCAGTCATACGCTCTGTTCCCACATATGTCGCTGGGCGAAAACGTTGGCTATGGGCTGAAAATGCTTGGCGTGTCGCGTAATGAAGTGAAGCAGCGGGTGAAAGATGCGCTGGCAATGGTGGATCTGGAAGGATTCGAAGACCGCTATGTCGATCAGATTTCCGGCGGTCAGCAACAGCGTGTGGCTCTGGCCCGTGCGTTGATTCTCAAGCCAAAGGTGCTGCTGTTTGATGAGCCGTTAAGTAACCTCGATGCCAACCTGCGCCGCAGTATGCGCGATAAGATCCGCGAGCTGCAAAAGCAGTTTAATATCACGTCGCTCTATGTGACTCACGATCAAAGTGAAGCTTTCGCGGTGTCCGACACTGTACTGGTGATGAATAAAGGTCACATCATGCAGATCGGTTCACCGCAGGAGCTCTATCGTCAGCCCGCCTCCCGCTTTATGGCAAGTTTTATGGGCGACGCCAACCTGTTCCCGGCGAACTTTAGCGAAGAGTATGTCGATATCTACGGTTATCGCCTGCCGCGCGCGGCGTATTTCCCGGTGCAAGGTAGAGGCACCGTCGGCGTTCGCCCAGAAGCCATCACCTTAAGCAATCACGGCGAAGAGAGTCAGCGTTGTGTTATTCGCCATGTCGCTTACATGGGGCCGCAGTACGAAGTGACCGTAGAATGGCATGGTCAGGAGATTTTATTGCAAGTCAACGCCACTCGTTTACAGCCCGATACTGGTGAGCACTATTACCTCGAAATCCATCCTTACGGGATGTTTGTTTTAGCGGATTCGGCATAAAAATAGCGCATAAAAGGTCCCCTCCAGCTCAGCTGTCTCTTATACACAAATAACCAGCCGGAGATTTGTGATGTCTGTCAGCCTGCTTTAGGGGGGACTCTTTCCATCCGGTCGTTTCCTTCCTACCCGCAGCCATTTTTTGAACTTTTCTTCACCCGTTGCTCTTCTCTTATATTTCATTTTCTTGTAAGCGCCCCATCAGCGACGTCTTGTGAAAATTGTCCTGTCTGGCAACAATCGCGTCCATCTATAATTGATGGACACGAACGATGAATTCTCAGACAGCAAAAGATATCACCGGTTTTCGCTCTTATTTGCCAGACGCATTACGTCTAAGATTCGACGAGCAATTATCTGTCCGGGCTATCGCCCTGCAGTTAGGTCTCAGTCATTCCACCATTCATAATCTCTTTCAACGATTTAATGCCTCCGGTATTACCTGAATCACTTTCAGTCGCCCAACTCGATGCCATACTTTATGCCAACAGAAAGAAGGAATTACCTGATGATCCTCAAATCAGCGAAAGCACATGGCGAAAAGAACGACGAACCTCCTACAGTCGTGAATTTAAAATCAGGCTGGTAAAACAGGCATTACAGCCTGGTGCAGTCGTTGCACGGATCGCCAGAGAGCACAATATTAATGACAATCTGTTGTTTAACTGGAAAAGACTGTATGAAGAGGGCTTACTGAATGATGAGGATCTCCAGGAATGCCAGGCCGTTCCGGTGGCAATCACTGAGACTCCTGACCCCGTCAAACCGGTGACAAATCCTTTCTGGCGAAACAAGTCTGATGAAAGCCAGAATGACACTACCGTAGACTCGCCACAGTGTGAGCTGCATCTTAAATCAGGTGTGGTAAAACTGTTTGCCCCCCTCACTCCGGAACTTCTTAGGGTGCTCATTCGCGAAATGAAAGGGGGTATCCGATGATAACGCTGCCGACCGGTACCAAAATCTGAATCATCGCTGGCATCACAGATATGCGTTGTGGCTTCAACGGCCTGGCTTCGAAGGTGCAGAACACGCTGAAAGATGACCCGTTCTCCGGGCATATCTTCGTCTTCCGGGGCCGCAGTGGCAAAATGGTGAATACTGTGGGCCGATCGTGACGGGTTATGCCTGTTCGCCAAACGCCTGGAACGGGGCCGCTTCGTCTGGCCGGTGACCCGGGAAGGGAAAGTGCACCTGACGCCAGCTCAGTTATCCATGCTACTGGAGGGGATCGCGTGGCAACATCCCAAACGGACAGAACGGCTAGGCATCCGGATATAACCCGTGATAAAACAAGGGAATGAACAATGAACTCCTCGACGATATTGAGCTGCTTAAAGCCATGTTGCGTAAGCAACAGAGTCGGCTTCGCCAGTATGTCTGTCAGGTCGCGGGCTATGAGCAGGAAATTGAACGGCTGAAAGCGCAACTCGACAGGTTGCGTCGTATGTTGTTCGGCCAGAGTTCAGAGAAAAAGCGTCATAAGCTTGAAAATCAGATCCGACAGGCAGAAAAACGACTGTCGGAACTGGAAAACCGGCTGAACACAGCCAGAAATCTTCTGGAAGATGCATCGTCAGTCACAGATTCACCTGACACCAGTCCCCCGTCAGAAAACCCGATCGCCAGTAAGCCTGAATCCCCGGGATGAAAATCTTCACGAAAACCGCTGCCGGCAGAACATCCCCGGGAGACACATCGCCTTCTGCCTGCTGAAACCAGTTGCCCGGCCTGTGGAGGTGTTCTGAAAGAAATGGGGGAAACAATCTCAGAGCAACTGGACATACCATTAATACCGCCTTTAAAGTTATCGAAACCATACGTCCCAAACTGGCCTGTAGCCGGTGTGATGTCATCGTTCAGGCACCACTTCCCCCTAAACCGATCGAACGCGGTTATGCCAGTGCAGGGTTACTTGCACGGATCCTGGTCAGCAAATATATGGAGCATATCCCTTTATATCGCCAGTCAGAAATATACGCGCGACAGGGCGTGGAGCTGAGCCGCAATACCATGGTGCGCTGGGTATCAGAAATGGCAGACAAACTCCGTCCTCTGTATATAGCGCTGAATGACTATGTTCTGGAGGCAGGAAAAGTGCACGCAGATGACACTCCGGTGAAAGTACTGGCCCCGGGGAACGGAAAGACGAAAACGGGTCGTCTGTGGGTATACGTCAGGGATGATCGTAATGCGGGTTCATCCCTACCGGCAGCCGTCTGGTTCGCGTATTCGGCAGATCGCAAAGGAGAACATCCGCAGCTCCACCTGGCAAAGTATCAGGGCGTACTGCAGGCTGATGCCTATGCAGGTTATAACGTACTGTACGAAACGGGCCGGGTGAAGGAAGCCGGGTGCCTGGCCCACGCCCGCCGAAAAATCCATGACGAGGATGTGCGCCGTCCGACAGAAATGGCTCAGGAAGCGCTCAGACGGATAGCAGAGTTATACGACATAGAAGCGGAGATACGTGGCAGTCCGGCAGAGGAACGGCTTGCAGTCAGAAAAGCCAGAAGCGTCCAGTTGATGCAGTCGTTGTACGACTGGATACAGTTGCAGAGGAAAACGCTGTCGAAACATGCGGAGATGGCGAAGGCGTTCGACTATATCCTGAATCACTGGAATGCGCTGAACGAGTTCTGTCGTGACGGCTGGGTGGAAATAGACAACAACATCGGTGAAAACGCGTTACGATCGGTGGCGGTTGGAAGAAAAAAATATCTCTTCTTCGGCTCAGACAAGGGGGGAGAAAGCGCGGCGATCATCTACAGTCTGCTGGTCACCTGCAAACTGAACGAAGTGGAGCCGGAGGACTGGTTGCGCGAAGTGATCGTGAAGCTCAATGACTGGCCGTCGAACCGTGTGCATGAACTACTGCCCTGGAACTGCTCAATTGTAAAATAATCCTTACGCTACGTACTTCTCGGGGCGCTTACCATACGGCGGTCAGTTTACGCTTACAAAAACGTGGCGCTGGCGTGGCATAAAAGTAACAGGAAATGGTCGCAGAACACCGCCGACCGTCTGCTTGCCAGCCTGAACAATCACATCTTTCCGGTCATCGGGAACCTACCTGTATCAGAACTTAAACCCCGTCATTTCATTGACCTGCTGAAAGGGATCGAGGAAAAAGGTCTGCTGGAGGTTGCGTCCCGCACACGGCAGCACCTGAGTAACATAATGCGCCATGCGGTCCATCAGGAGTTAATCGATACGAACCCTGCAGCAAACCTTGGCGGCGTGACCACACCTCCTGTCAGACGGCACTATCCTGCCCTGCCGCTGGAGCGGCTGCCTGAACTGCTTGAACGTATTGGGGCATATCATCAGGGCCGTGAACTGACCCGGCATGCCGTTCTGCTGATGCTGCATGTGTTCATTCGCTCCAGTGAACTGCGTTTCGCCCGCTGGTCAGAGATTGATTTCACAAACCGAGTCTGGACGATACCCCCGACACGAGAACCCATTATTGGCGTGCGTTATTCCGGCCGCGGGGCAAAAATGCGAATGCCGCATATCGTCCCCCTCTCAGAACAGTCCATCGCCATTCTGAAACAGATTAAGGATATCACCGGTAATAATGAACCGATCTTCCCCGGCGACCATAACCCGTATAAGCCAATGTGTGAAAACACGGTCAATAAGGCACTGCGGGTGATGGGTTACGACACGAAAAAGGATATCTGCGGTCACGGCTTCCGGGCAATGGCATGCAGTGCGCTGATGGAATCGGGTTTATGGGCAAAGGACGCAGTAGAACGCCAGATGAGTCATCAGGAGCGTAATACCGTGCGCATGGCTTATATTCATAAGGCAGAGCACCTAGAAGCCCGCAAAGCGATGATGCAGTGGTGGTCGGATTATCTGGAAGCATGCCGAGAATCTTATGCACCGCCTTATACAATTGGTAAAAATAAGTTTATCCCATAGTATACTAACGAATCCCACACTCTGGCAAATTACCACCACCTCTACAGGAGGTGGTTCTATATAGACTTTTATCAACTTCATGACGAAAAACACCTATTTTATCCCAAAAGAAGACAATAGAGTCACAGAGGAATCAAAGAGCGACTCAATTGTCTTTGGACAGTCTGATTGTGAGGTTAGAAAACAGTTACTCCTACACCATTAAATAGGGCGCAATGCTCGCTAATTTCTCCCGGGTTTCTGTCAGTTCGCGTTCCGGCGTAGATTGCGCGATGATTCCCGCCCCCGCCTGTATCCAGCAGCGCTGGCTATCCTGAAATACGGAACGCAGAACTAGCGCCGCATCAAAGCGCGTATCGTCCAGCAGCAGGATTGCGCCGGAATAAAGCTCTCGCGGCGTCTTCTCAATTTGCATAATCGCGTTCAGAGCAGCATTTTTAGGGATACCTGAGGCGGTAATCGACGGAAACAGCACGGTAAACGCATCCCAGGCATCCTTGTTTTCCGCAAGCTGACCGCTCACGCCAGACCCCAGATGCTGAACGCTGCCGCGCTGGCGAACCGACATTAAATCTTCAACCACCACGCTGCCCGGCTGGCAAACGGCCTCCAGTTCAGCAATAGCTTCTTTGACAGAAAGGATATGCTCAAGCACCTCTTTACTGTCGTGCAGCAGTTCTGCCTCTTTCGCCTTATTATGCTCCGGGTTTCCCATGCGATCGCGGGTGCCCGCAAGCGGTTCAGTGACCACTTTATTGCCCGTCACTGACATCACCAGTTCCGGGCTAAAGCCCAGCGCTTCGCGTCCTTCCTGACGGAACATAAACGAGCGCACAGGCGTGTTTGCCTGCCGCCCGTATAACAGCGTGGCGGGCATATCAATCCGCGATGGCAGGGGAATGGCGCGCGAGACAATCACTTTGACATACTCGCCACGGCGGATCTCCGCAACGGCGCGCGCAACCTTTTGTTTATATGTCTCACCATTGAGGGCGGTATCCACCGCCAGTGGTGCGTTCTGCGTCGTTGTACCGGCCTCTTTTACCCACTCGCACAAACATCGGCACCCGTCGGCGGAGTCCGCATAAACGGTGACATTTCCCTTTTCAAAAATAAGTTCTTCACGGGGAACGGTTAACGTCAGCAGCGGCCACTCCCCGGCGTTAAAGGCAATCCCCCGCGCATGCGCCGCAAAGTTGAACCCAACCTGTCCATATACCCGACGTCCTTTCACCTGAGGATGCGCCATAAAACGACGCGCGCAGTCGGCAATGGAATCCACCGCCCATTTTTGCTCCCCGGCATCATCAATAAATGTCGCCTGCGTTCCGTCGGCATTAATGTGCAGCCGTGTCTGGCACCCTTTGCCTAAATACCAACAGGGTTGACGCTCATAGACATAACATTCTTCTTCTGCGAACTGGCGTAAAACGCCAGAAATCGTCGGTAGCCATTGTTCCTCTGGTAACGCCAGATGTAGAAATTCACTGATTTTCATCCCTTACCTCTCTGTGTTATTCGCGGATCAATCAATTGCGCTTGTCATCAGTTCTCTTGCCGAATGCAGCCGGATATAAGCAACCCACGCCGCCAGCAACGTGAATGCCCCGGCAAACAGGAAGCAGGCCGCATAGCCAAAATGTTGAGCAACAACGCCACCGATAACGCCTGCCAGAATGGCGATTGCCGCATCAGTACATTGAAAGAGGGTGAAGTCGACACCGGCCTGCAAAGGCGATGAAAGCGACATCAGCGTGGCGTAAAGACAGACCAGCGCGCAGGCCAGCGAAATGGACTGGACAATGACCAGACACTGGAGAATCTGCAGCAGCAGATGACCCGGCGCCATCATGAGCGTCATCACCACCGCCAGCAGCGCGATCCCCTGGACGCCATAAGCTGTCAACAGCGCTCTGCCGGGTGAGGTGTATTTCATCAGCAATCCGCCGGCCAGCGTTCCTGCTATGCCCGCTGCAATATTGCCGCCGCTGAACAGCGCGCCCAATGCGGACATGCTCAACCCATGATCCAACAACAGCGGTGCCAGAAGAGGCAGCACAAACCGCATGCCTGAATTCAGCATCAATACCAGCAGTAAGCCCAGGCGCGCCTGCTTCCTCCTTAGCGCATAACCTAACGCCGGAACATGCGGGATAGTCGCTGTTCGCGTCGGCTCCGTAATGCGCCACAGCGGGAGTGACAGCGCCATAATCAGCACCGCCATCATCAGCATGGCGACAGGCCAGCCGGATGCCGCCGACAGCATCAGGAACACCCCGCCGCCGCACATCATTCCCAGATAGCTGCCGCCGACCTGCACGCTGTTTCCCCAGCCGTAACCCGTGCGGGTCAGTTGATCGACACAAAAGCCGTCGCTGGCGATATCAATGGTGGAGGCGACCGTGCCTGCCACCATAAACAGAACAAATAACGCGACGATTTGCGTATCGGGGAATCCCCCTTCTCGCCCAAACCAGCCAATCGCTGCGGCAATAGTCAGGATCGCCGCTAGCGCGACCTGACCACGCAGGATTAACATGCGGGAACGGCGTTCCTGGCTACCGGGCGGAAGCCGCCAGCGCTCGATCCACGGCGCCCAAATAAACTTCAGCGCCCAGGGCAGCATAAACAGGGTTGTCGCACCGGCAAGCGCCAGCGAACCGCCAGCAGCGCGCACCAGCGCGGGTAAGGACTGCATAGACAGCGCCGATACCAGACTCTGCGTCACATAGACGCCGGCAATAGCAAAAATCACCCGCCCGGTCGTCAACGTCAGAGGTTTCACATTCGACTGAACATCACTCATGCACCCACTCTCCAGACGCGGAACCCCCGTCGTCGCGCCACACGCGCGCGGCCATTTGCGCCTGCCACAGCGCCTGATAACGTCCATGATGTGAGAGCAATTGCGCATGAGTACCCTGCTCAACCACCTGTCCCTCTTCCATCACCAGAATGTTTCCGGCCCCGGCGATGGTGGATAAACGGTGAGCGATGATAATCACCGTCCGGTTGTGAACCAGGTTATCGATCGCTTTTTGCACCGCCAGCTCGCTTTCAATATCCAGCGCGGCAGTCGGTTCATCGAGAATGACGACCGGCGCGTTTTTCAATAACGCTCTGGCAATGGAAATCTGCTGGCGCTCGCCGCCCGATAGCTGGCCGCCCATCTCTCCCATTGGCGTCAGCCATCCTTGCGGAAGACGGGAAATAAACTCAAGGCACTGCGCCGCGCGGGCGGCCTCTTCTACCTCCTGCCGCGTCGCCTGTGGGCGCGCGATACGGATATTCGCCAGCAGCGTGTCATCAAACAGCCAGACATCCTGGAAAACAACAGAAATCAGGCTATTGAGCTGTTCCGGCGTCAGGCGGCGAATATCGACGCCGCCAATAGAAATCTGCCCTTGCTGCGGATCGGCATAGCGCATTAACAGTTTGGTGACGGTAGTTTTGCCTGCGCCGGAGGCACCCACCAGCGCGCTCATACTGGCTGCCGGGAACGTCAAAGAAACATGATTAAGCGCGTGGCCGTCGCCTTCTTCGTAGCGATAGCTGACGTTGTCAAAGCGGATATCGTAACGTTCCGGCATCTCGCTTTGCTCTGCGACGGGAAGCGGTGCTATCGCCATAAACTGCTCAATCCGTTGCAGGGCGCTGGCGATCAGTTCCACAACCGAGGTGTAGCTGATAAACATCGCCATCGGTTCTGCGAAGCGCATAATCATCGCGACGGCGGCAATCAAAAAGGCGAGGTTCAGAGTGCCCGTCACTACCCAGACGATCCCGGATAACACCACCACCTGTAGGCCCAACTCCACGACGCTGGCGATCAGCATCGTCGCGCCAGCGCCCTGACGGTGGGTGCGGGTCTGTAAGTTTTCCAGCGCATTGAAATGCGCCAGCAGCGCCCGGCTTTTATCGGCATCGCTGCCGCAGGTGCGCAATACCATCATCCCCTGAGCAAATTCAACGATATCGCCGCTCAGACGCTGGTGCGCTTCCCCCAGCGTCTGCATTTGTCGCCGCATCGCCGGGCGGCGCCAGTAATAAAACGGCGCCAGCAGAGGGAAGATCAGCAACATCACCAGCCCCAGCCGCCAGTCTATCCACAATGTCGCCAGCGACGCCGTCAGCGGCGTGACAATGGTGAGCAGCAAAATATTGGCTATCGCAATAACATAATTGAGGTTTTCATCCACGCTGCCCAGCAGCAAGGCGTTCATTTCACCCGCCCTGCCGCGCTGGAGCTTCTCCAGCGGCACGCGGCGTAACTGCTCGCCAAGTCGCAGGCGCAACTCATGGGTGGCCTGCGCCAGATGACCACGGTATTCAAAGCCCAGGCCATACCAGCGTAGCACCAGCGTCACAATTGCGGCGACGCTGAAGGCCATAGCCCAGTTAAGAAGTTGCGGCGCGTCTCCCCGTAACAGCGCATCAATGATCGGATAAAGACAGGCAAAGGCGATCCCCTGCATGAATGCCGCCAGCAACAGCGCCAGCATACTGCGTCGCAGCATCCTAGCCTGACTGCCAACGCTGGAGATAAGCTGGCGCCAGATGACGCGCCAGGCCAGGTTATCCGCAGGATTATTGTCTTTCATTTTCCACCACCTCTTCCTGTGTTCCACCCGGCACCCAATGCTGCGCCTGCTGATAGTGTTGCCAGAGCCGTTGATACAGGCCGCCCTGCGCCAACAGTTGCGTATGGTTCCCCATTTCCCTGATCTGTCCGTCGGAAAACAGCAATATCACATCGGCCTGAGTCACCATTGAGAGACGATGCGCGACCATGATGACCGTCCGGCCACGCATGGCCGCCGCGAGCGCCTTGATAAGCGCCGCTTCGTTTTCCGGGTCAGCAAACGCCGTCGCCTCATCGAGCACCAGGATGGGGCGATCCTGCAAAAGCGCCCGGGCGATAGTAATGCGCTGCCGCTGCCCGCCGGAGAGAAATACCCCACGTTCCCCGACTCGAGTGTTGTAACCTTCTGGCAGAGCGCTAATAAAATCATGGGCCTGCGCCACTCTGGCCGCCGCTATTACCGCCTCCAGCGGCGTATCCGGCGCGCCCAGACGAATGTTATTGGCTATCGTGTCGGCAAAAAGGAAGTTGTCCTGAAACACAAACGAGAGTTGCTTCATCAGGGTGTCCGTCTGCATATCACGCAGATCCACGCCGCCAATACGGATATGGCCTTTGTCCGGGTCGGCGTAACGCAGCAGCAAGCGCGCCACGGTGCTTTTTCCGGCGCCGCTTGGCCCGACCAGCGCCACAATTTGCCCGGCAGGCACATGAAAGCTCACCTCCTGCAACGCGGCGCCAGTACGCGCTTGCGGATAATGAAAGCTCACCTGCTCAAAGGTAATGCTCGCCTCTTGCGGCTGCTGGTCAGACTGCGGCAGCGATAACTCCGGCATCGCGAGAACCTGATAAATACGCTGAATGCTTAAACGCGTTTGCGCGACCAGGTTATTGAGCATCATCATTGGCATTACGGCTTCGGCCATTCCGCTGCCCAGCAGTAAAACGGCCACCCACGCGATAAAATCGAAACTGCCATAGTGCAACAGGCCGTATCCCGACCAGATCAGGACAAACAGGGTCGGGAGAGGATTCAGAATCGAGAAGGAAAAACGCGCTGAAAAACCGGCTTTGCGATACCAGGTTTTGAGCACATCGACCCACTCTTCAAGGGCGCGTTGATAGCGCAAAAAACTGGTGCTGCCGCTATCAAACGTTCTCACCACGGGCATGGCCTGCACGAACTCAATAACCGCCGCGCTAACCTGCTCGCGCGCCTTATGATAACGCTGAGCCATATCTTCCGAACGCTGGCGGGCGAGCACGAGAACAACCGATCCAAACGCCAGTACCCCCAGCGTCGCGATTGCCAGCCGCCAGTCCAGCCAGAACAAGATAACGATTGTCGCCAGCGGCATGATGATCGCGCGGGTATAGAGCGGCGTGCTGTCGGCCACAAAAATATGTAACGACTTCACGTCATCCAGCATCACTTTCGCCACTGACCCGCTGCCCATTTGCTGTAACACGCCAGGCGGAAGCTGCAATGCTTTACGGGCTAACCTGCTGCGCAGAATGTTCTCCAGATGAAAAGCCGCGTAATGAGAGGTGTTGAACGCCTGTAAGCGCAGAACAAAAGTTAAGACCACGCAGCCGATCACGCCGCCCAGCGGCCAGGCCGGAATAACGTCAGGCGTCGCGCGAATGTCACGCAGGCTCCACGCCAGAAAAAGGAGCGCCCCCAGGCTGGTTAATGCCGCCAGCCCCGCCAGCGCCATAGCTAAAATAACCTTCCTGCGAACCGGTGTAATCACCTGCCAGAGAGGAAATCGGAACAACGATTCAGTATTGGATGATTGAGATGACATGGGAGTAACTGAATTTCCTGATGAATTTTTACGGACGCCAAAAACGACAATTCAGGGTGGCGTTCTGAGAATTAATGTGAATAATAACCATTATCAATAACTCATCTACCCCATTCGGTTCTATTTATACCCGCATTGGTCTAAGCCACAGGGAGATAACCAGGTCATGATGGAGTCACCGCAAACGCAATCTGAAATCTCTATTCACCAGTTGGTGGTCGGGAAACCTGCAAACGATGGCAATATTCCTGCTCAGTGTGAACTGCTGCGCTGTTCGTTGCAGGAAGGTATGGATATTTTGCTCTGGAGGGGCCATTTTGCGCGGCCTGAGACGTTGCAGCTACACGACGATCTGGGCAGGATTAACTTCTCGTGCATCCTGGAAGGCACATCGCGCTTTGCGATTCAGGGACTCCGGCGCCACACCGACTGGGAGCTTGCGCACAATCGCCATTACATTACCCATACGCCAGACTGTCGCGGCAGCGCCTCCTATTGTGGCCGATTCGAGAGCATTACCCTCTCCTTCAGCCCTGAAACCCTCGCGCTGTGGGTGCCGGATATTAGCGCGGTCATTAAGAATAAGATCGACTCCCACTGCTGTTGCCAGCAGCAGCGTTGTAATGCTGAAACCCACTTAACGGCTCAGGCCTTGCGTCACGCACTGATGCGCATGCACGGCGGCTTCAGTCATGAACAAAAGCCGTCGACGCTATGGTTGCAGGGGCAAAGTCTGGTCATGCTCAGTCTGGTGCTGGATGAACATCGCGAAGACGCCAGTTGCCTCTCCTGCCACTTCAACCCGATGGAACGCCAGAAACTGCTGCGGGCGAAGGATCTGCTGCTGGCTGATCTGACGCAAGCGCCGGGCGTCGCGGAGCTGGCCAGAGAGTCCGGTCTGAGCGTTCTCAAAATTAAGCGAGGCTTCCGCGTTCTGTTCAACAACAGCGTCTATGGCCTGTTTCAGGCTGAACGAATGCAGGAAGCCAGAAGACGCCTGGCCAACGGCAATACCTCCGTCATGACGGTGGCGGCCGATCTGGGCTATGCCAACGCCAGCCATTTCTCTGCCGCCTTCCAGAAACAGTTTGGCGTAACTCCTTCGACCTTTAAACGCGGGATGTAACCGGGGGCGCGCCCCCCTAAACTCCTCCCTGACAGAGGCCCGGATACCCCATCCGGGCCTCTGTTCTTTCCGCCTGTTACCAACCCGAAACGGGCATAAATAAACCCGTTTCGGGTAGCATCCAATTGTTAATAATTATTATTCTCATATGAGTAATGCTTTTCGGTAAGACGTGTCATCAGGAGGAAGAATGATTTCTGGCGCACCATCTCAGGATTCGCTGTTACCGGACAACCGCCACGCGGCTGATTACCAACAATTACGCGAGCGGCTCATACAGGAACTGAATTTAACGCCGCAGCAGTTACATGAAGAGAGCAACCTGATCCAGGCCGGCCTGGATTCCATAAGATTGATGAGATGGTTACACTGGTTTCGTAAAAATGGCTACCGCCTTACCCTTCGCGAGCTGTATGCCGCCCCCACGCTGGCGGCATGGAACCAGTTAATGCTCAGCCGGTCGCCGGAGAACGCAGAAGAAGAAACGCCGCCCGACGAATCATCCTGGCCGAACATGACCGAAAGTACCCCCTTCCCATTGACGCCAGTACAGCACGCCTACCTGACGGGCCGCATGCCGGGGCAGACGCTTGGCGGCGTGGGTTGCCACCTGTATCAGGAGTTTGAAGGCCATTGTCTGACGGCGTCGCAGCTGGAGCAGGCCATCACGACCTTGCTGCAACGCCACCCAATGCTGCATATCGCCTTTCGCCCCGACGGGCAGCAGGTCTGGCTACCGCAACCTTACTGGAACGGCGTCACCGTTCATGATTTACGCCATAACGACGCTGAAAGCCGCCAGGCCTATCTGGACGCACTGCGCCAGCGCCTGAGCCACCGTCTTTTACGCGTGGAAATCGGCGAAACGTTTGATTTTCAGCTGACGCTCTTGCCGGACAATCGCCACCGCCTCCATGTCAATATTGACCTGCTGATTATGGATGCCTCCAGCTTTACGCTTTTCTTCGATGAGCTTAACGCCCTGCTGGCCGGAGAATCGTTGCCGGCTATCGACACCCGCTATGATTTCCGCTCGTATTTGCTGCACCAGCAGAAGATCAATCAACCACTGAGAGACGACGCGCGCGCTTACTGGCTGGCGAAAGCATCGACGCTTCCCCCCGCGCCCGTCTTGCCGCTGGCCTGCGAACCCGCCACACTACGTGAAGTCCGTAATACCCGACGCCGCATGATTGTCCCGGCAACACGCTGGCACGCCTTTAGCAACCGGGCCGGCGAGTATGGCGTGACGCCGACAATGGCGCTGGCGACCTGTTTTTCTGCCGTGCTGGCTCGCTGGGGCGGCCTGACGCGTCTGCTGCTTAACATCACCTTATTCGACCGACAGCCGCTGCACCCGGCGGTTGGCGCGATGCTTGCCGACTTCACCAATATTCTTCTGCTGGATACCGCCTGCGATGGCGATACCGTCAGCAACCTGGCGCGTAAAAACCAGCTCACGTTTACGGAGGACTGGGAGCATCGCCACTGGTCCGGCGTCGAATTACTCCGTGAACTCAAACGCCAGCAGCGCTACCCCCACGGCGCCCCGGTGGTATTTACCAGCAATCTGGGGCGTTCCCTCTACAGCAGCCGCGCAGAATCGCCGTTGGGCGAGCCGGAATGGGGCATCTCGCAAACGCCGCAGGTCTGGATAGATCATCTGGCGTTTGAGCATCACGGCGAGGTCTGGCTACAATGGGACAGCAACGACGCGCTGTTCCCTCCGGCGTTAGTCGAAACATTGTTCGACGCCTACTGCCAGTTGATTAACCAACTCTGCGATGACGAAAGCGCCTGGCAAAAGCCGTTCGCAGATATGATGCCCGCCAGCCAGCGCGCGATACGCGAACGGGTCAACGCCACCGGCGCCCCCATTCCCGAAGGCTTGCTGCATGAAGGCATTTTCCGTATCGCTCTGCAACAGCCGCAGGCGCTGGCGGTAACGGACATGCGTTATCAGTGGAATTATCATGAGCTGACAGACTTTGCCCGCCGTTGCGCGGGCAGGTTAATCGAGTGCGGGGTTCAGCCCGGCGATAATGTGGCTATCACGATGTCGAAAGGCGCAGGACAACTTGTTGCGGTTCTGGCCGTCCTGCTGGCCGGGGCGGTTTACGTTCCGGTTTCGCTGGATCAGCCTGCCGCACGGCGCGAGAAAATCTACGCTGACGCCAGCGTCCGGCTAGTGCTCATTTGTCAGCACGACGCCAGCGCCGGGTCAGACGATATTCCCGCCCTTGCCTGGCAGCAGGCCATTGAGGCGGAGCCGATCGCCAACCCGGTAGTACGCGCCCCCACGCAACCGGCCTACATTATCTACACCTCCGGCTCTACCGGTACGCCGAAAGGGGTAGTCATTTCTCACCGGGGAGCGCTTAACACCTGTTGCGATATCAATACCCGCTATCAGGTTGGCCCGCATGACAGGGTGCTGGCCCTCTCCGCCCTACATTTTGATTTATCGGTTTACGACATTTTTGGCGTACTGCGCGCGGGCGGCGCGCTGGTGATGGTGATGGAAAATCAACGGCGCGATCCTCACGCATGGTGTGAGCTGATCCAGCGCCATCAGGTCACGCTCTGGAACAGCGTCCCGGCGCTGTTCGATATGCTGCTGACCTGGTGTGAAGGTTTCGCCGACGCCACGCCGGAAAACCTGCGCGCAGTGATGCTTTCCGGCGACTGGATCGGGCTTGACCTCCCCGCCCGTTATCGGGCCTTCCGGCCACAAGGACAATTTATCGCGATGGGCGGCGCCACCGAGGCGTCTATCTGGTCTAACGCCTGCGAAATTCACGACGTCCCTGCCCACTGGCGCTCCATCCCTTACGGTTTTCCGCTAACCAACCAACGCTACCGGGTGGTGGATGAACAGGGCCGGGACTGCCCTGACTGGGTGCCGGGTGAATTATGGATTGGCGGCATTGGGGTCGCGGAAGGCTATTTCAACGATCCCCTGCGTAGCGAGCAGCAATTTTTGACGCTCCCGGACGAGCGCTGGTATCGCACCGGCGATCTCGGCTGCTACTGGTCAGATGGCACAATCGAGTTCCTCGGTCGTCGCGACAAGCAGGTCAAAGTCGGAGGATATCGCATCGAGCTGGGCGAAATCGAAAGCGCGCTCAGCCAGCTGGCGGGGGTGAAACAAGCAACCGTTTTGGCGATCGGCGAAAAAGAAAAAACGCTGGCGGCATACGTTGTTCCTCAGGGCGAGGCTTTTTGCGTTACCGATCATCGGAACCCGGCACTGCCGCAGGCGTGGCACACGCTTGCGGGAACGTTGCCCTGTTGCGCCATCTCGCCAGAGATCTCCGCAGAACAGGTAGCCGATTTCCTTCAGCATCGCCTGCTAAAACTGAAGCCGGGTCACACCGCTGGCGCCGATCCTCTCCCCCTGATGAACTCACTCGCTATCCAGCCGCGCTGGCAGGCCGTGGTGGAACGCTGGTTAGCATTTCTGGTGACACAACGGCGACTGAAGCCCGCTGCTGAAGGTTATCAGGTCTGCGCTGGTGAAGAACGCGAGGATGAGCACCCGCACTTCAGCGGACATGATTTAACGTTATCGCAAATTCTTCGCGGTGCCCGTAACGAACTGTCGTTACTGAACGACGCGCAGTGGTCGCCGGAAAGCCTGGCCTTTAACCATCCGGCCAGCGCCCCGTATATTCAGGAACTGGCGACAATTTGCCAACAGCTTGCACAGCGCTTACAGCGCCCTGTACGCCTGCTTGAGGTGGGAACCCGCACTGGCCGCGCCGCAGAATCGCTGTTAGCACAGCTCCACGCCGGACAGATTGAGTATGTCGGGCTTGAGCAGAGCCAGGAGATGCTGCTGAGCGCCCGGCAGAGGCTCGCCCCCTGGCCTGGCGCCCGTCTGTCCCTCTGGAATGCAGACACGCTGGCGGCGCACGCTCACTCGGCGGACATTATCTGGCTTAATAACGCCCTACATCGTCTGCTGCCGGAAGATCCCGGGCTCCTTGCGACATTACAACAGCTTGCCGTTCCCGGCGCGCTGCTCTACGTGATGGAGTTTCGCCAGTTAACGCCGTCCGCCCTACTCAGCACGCTCCTGTTAACCAATGGGCAGCCGGAGGCCTTGCTGCATAACAGCGCCGACTGGGCGGCATTATTTAGCGCGGCCGGCTTCAACTGTCAGCATGGCGATGAGGTCGCGGGGTTACAACGCTTCCTCGTACAATGTCCTGACAGGCAGGTGCGCCGCGATCCCCGTCAACTTCAGGCCGCCCTCGCCGGGCGTCTGCCGGGGTGGATGGTGCCGCAACGGATCGTCTTCCTCGACGCCTTACCGCTGACGGCTAACGGGAAAATTGACTACCAGGCGCTGAAGCGTCGTCATACCCCTGAAGCGGAAAACCCGGCCGAAGCGGATTTACCCCAGGGCGACATTGAAAAACAGGTTGCCACCCTCTGGCAGCAACTCTTATCAACTGGCAATGTCACCAGAGAAACCGACTTCTTCCAGCAAGGCGGCGATAGCCTGCTGGCGACCCGTCTGACCGGGCAACTTCATCAAGCAGGTTATGAAGCGCAATTAAGCGACCTGTTTAATCATCCCCGGCTGGCGGATTTTGCCGCCACGCTGCGGAAAACCGACGTCCCGGTCGAACAACCATTCGTCCACTCCCCTGAAGATCGCTACCAGCCCTTTGCGCTTACCGACGTGCAGCAGGCTTACTTGGTGGGGCGTCAGCCGGGCTTTGCCCTGGGCGGCGTCGGCTCACATTTCTTTGTTGAATTTGAAATTGCCGATCTGGACCTCACCCGGCTGGAGACGGTCTGGAACCGATTAATCGCCCGCCACGATATGCTGCGCGCCATCGTGCGTGATGGACAGCAACAGGTGCTCGAACAGACGCCCCCCTGGGTGATACCCGCACACACCCTCCATACGCCTGAAGAGGCGTTGCGGGTGCGCGAAAAACTGGCGCATCAGGTACTCAACCCCGAAGTGTGGCCGGTATTCGATCTCCAGGTCGGATACGTGGACGGGATGCCTGCCCGCCTGTGGCTGTGTCTAGATAACCTGTTGCTTGACGGTCTGAGCATGCAGATCCTGCTGGCGGAGCTGGAGCACGGCTACCGCTACCCGCAACAGCTGCTTCCGCCGCTGCCCGTCACCTTCAGGGATTATCTGCAACAACCCTCGCTACAGTCGCCCAATCCAGATTCTCTGGCATGGTGGCAGGCGCAGCTTGATGATATTCCTCCGGCGCCTGCGTTGCCGCTGCGCTGCTTGCCTCAGGAGGTTGAAACACCGCGCTTCGCCCGCCTGAACGGCGCACTGGACAGCACGCGCTGGCATCGGCTGAAAAAACGGGCGGCTGACGCCCATCTCACCCCGTCGGCCGTACTGTTGTCGGTGTGGTCAACGGTTCTCTCTGCATGGAGTGCACAGCCTGAGTTCACGCTTAACCTTACGCTTTTCGACAGGCGACCGCTGCACCCGCAAATCAACCAGATTCTGGGCGATTTCACCTCGCTGATGCTGCTGAGCTGGCATCCCGGCGAAAGCTGGCTGCACAGCGCGCAGTCACTACAGCAGCGGCTGAGCCAGAACCTCAACCACCGCGATGTGTCAGCCATCCGCGTGATGCGTCAACTGGCGCAACGGCAAAACGTGCCTGCCGTTCCGATGCCCGTCGTCTTTACCAGCGCACTGGGCTTTGAGCAGGATAACTTCCTCGCCCGGCGTAATCTGCTCAAACCGGTCTGGGGCATCTCCCAGACGCCGCAGGTCTGGCTCGATCACCAGATTTATGAATCCGAAGGCGAACTGCGCTTTAACTGGGATTTTGTCGCCGCGCTGTTTCCTGCCGGGCAGGTGGAGCGCCAGTTTGAACAGTATTGCGCATTGCTAAACCGAATGGCCGAGGATGAAAGCGGCTGGCAACTGCCGCTCGCCGCGCTGGTGCCTCCCGTTAAACACGCAGGGCAATGCGCAGAGCGCTCACCGCGCGTATGCCCTGAGCACTCTCAGCCACACATTGCGGCGGACGAGAGCACCGTCAGCCTGATTTGCGACGCCTTCCGCGAGGTGGTTGGCGAGTCTGTCACGCCCGCAGAAAACTTCTTTGAGGCGGGCGCAACGTCGCTGAATCTGGTGCAACTGCACGTTTTGTTACAACGTCACGAATTTTCCACCCTGACGTTGCTTGACCTCTTCACCCACCCTTCTCCTGCTGCCCTGGCCGATTATCTGGCCGGCGTCGCCACGGTGGAGAAAACAAAACGACCTCGCCCTGTTCGCCGTCGTCAGCGGCGGATATAGCGCGAAGCAAACTGATTTTCCCCGGAACGCCATCGAGAACGCATGGTGTTCCATTGACTTTGTGAATCTTAGGAAACGGGACCGATTATGGATAACTTGCGCTTCTCTTCTGCGCCGACAGCAGATTCCATTGATGCATCGATCGCTCAACACTACCCGGACTGCGAACCTGTCGCGGTTATCGGCTACGCCTGCCATTTTCCTGAATCGCCGGATGGCGAAACGTTCTGGCAAAATCTGCTGGAAGGTCGTGAATGCAGCCGACGCTTTACGCGCGAAGAGCTTCTAGCCGTCGGTCTGGATGCCGCCATCATTGACGATCCTCATTATGTCAATATCGGTACGGTATTAGACAACGCCGACTGCTTCGACGCCACCCTGTTTGGCTATTCGCGACAGGAAGCGGAGTCGATGGACCCGCAGCAGCGTCTGTTTTTGCAGGCGGTCTGGCATGCGCTGGAACATGCCGGTTATGCCCCCGGCGCCGTCCCCCATAAGACCGGCGTTTTCGCCTCTTCCCGGATGAGTACCTACCCCGGTCGCGAAGCATTGAACGTGACAGAAGTCGCGCAGGTAAAAGGTCTGCAATCTCTGATGGGTAATGATAAAGACTATATTGCCACCCGCGCCGCGTACAAACTCAACCTGCACGGCCCGGCGTTATCGGTACAGACCGCCTGCTCCAGCTCGCTGGTTGCCGTGCATCTGGCCTGTGAAAGCCTGCGCGCTGGCGAATCCGATATGGCGGTTGCCGGCGGCGTGGCGCTCTCTTTCCCCCAGCAGGCAGGCTACCGCTACCAGCCCGGAATGATTTTCTCTCCTGATGGTCACTGTCGTCCCTTTGACGCCTCGGCTGAGGGCACCTGGGCCGGTAACGGTCTCGGCTGCGTGGTGCTGCGTCGCCTGAGAGACGCGCTGCTGTCAGGCGATCCGATTATCTCGGTGATCCTCTCCAGCGCGGTCAACAACGACGGCAACAGAAAGGTCGGCTATACCGCCCCTTCCGTCGCAGGGCAACAGGCAGTCATCGAAGAGGCGTTAATGCTGGCGGCCATCGACGACAGGCAGGTAGGTTACATTGAAACCCACGGCACCGGCACACCGCTGGGCGACGCGATTGAAATTGAAGCGTTACGCAACGTCTATGCGCCTCGCCCGCAGGATCAGCGCTGTGCGCTCGGTTCCGTGAAAAGTAACATGGGCCATCTGGATACCGCGGCGGGCATTGCCGGACTGCTGAAAACCGTTCTGGCAGTCAGTCGCGGGCAAATTCCTCCCTTACTGAATTTTCACACCCCCAACCCGGCGCTGAAACTTGAAGAGAGCCCCTTTACCATACCGGTGTCGGCACAGGCATGGCAGGACGAAATGCGCTATGCGGGCGTCTCCTCCTTTGGTATTGGCGGCACCAACTGCCATATGATCGTCGCCTCGCTGCCCGACGCGCTCAACGCGCGCCTCCCCAATACGGATAGCGGCAGAAAAAGTACCGCGCTGCTGCTCAGCGCCGCCAGCGACAGCGCGTTGCGGCGGCTGGCGACGGATTATGCCGGGGCGCTGAGAGAGAATGCGGATGCCAGCTCTCTGGCCTTCACAGCCCTGCACGCGCGCCGTCTCGATCTCCCCTTCCGCCTGGCGGCGCCATTAAACCGTGAAACCGCCGAGGCGCTCAGAGCCTGGGCCGGTGAGAAATCGGGGGCGCTGGTTTACAGCGGCCACGGCGCCAGCGGCAAGCAGGTGTGGCTGTTTACCGGCCAGGGCTCGCACTGGCGCACGATGGGTCAAACGATGTACCAGCACTCAACGGCGTTTGCCGACACGCTGGATCGCTGTTTTTCCGCCTGTAGCGAAATGCTCACGCCGTCACTGCGCGAAGCGATGTTTAACCCCGATTCGGCGCAGCTGGACAATATGGCCTGGGCGCAGCCGGCGATTGTCGCGTTTGAAATCGCGATGGCGGCGCACTGGCGTGCTGAAGGACTGAAGCCAGACTTCGCCATTGGGCATTCCGTCGGTGAATTTGCCGCTGCCGTTGTCTGCGGACACTATACGATTGAACAGGTCATGCCACTGGTTTGTCGGCGCGGCGCGCTAATGCAGCAGTGCGCAAGCGGCGCGATGGTGGCGGTATTTGCAGACGAAGACACGCTGATGCCGCTGGCTCGCCAGTTTGAGCTGGATCTCGCCGCCAACAACGGTACGCAACATACGGTATTTTCCGGGCCGGAAGCCCGTCTCGCGGTATTTTGCGCCACGCTCTCGCAGCATGACATTAACTATCGTCGCCTGAGCGTAACCGGTGCGGCGCACTCCGCTTTACTGGAGCCGATACTCGATCGGTTCCAGGACGCCTGCGCGGGACTGCACGCGGAGCCGGGGCAAATACCGATTATTTCCACGCTCACCGCCGACGTCATTGATGAGTCAACGCTCAACCAGGCGGATTACTGGCGCCGACACATGCGCCAGCCGGTGCGTTTTATCCAGAGTATTCAGGTGGCGCATCAGCTCGGCGCCCGCGTTTTTCTGGAGATGGGGCCCGATGCCCAGTTGGTTGCTTGCGGGCAGCGCGAATACCGCGATAACGCATACTGGATAGCCAGCGCCCGGCGTAACAAAGAGGCGAGCGATGTCCTCAATCAGGCCCTGCTCCAGCTTTACGCTGCCGGCGTCGCCCTACCGTGGGCCGACCTGCTGGCGGGCGATGGACAACGTATCGCTGCGCCATGTTATCCGTTTGATACTGAGCGTTACTGGAAAGAGCGCGTCTCCCCGGCCTGCGAGCCTGCCGACGCAGCGCTGTCTGCCGGGCTGGAGGTGGCGAGTCGCGCCGCGACAGCGCTCGATCTCCCTCGCCTGGAAGCGCTTAAACAGTGCGCCACGCGACTGCACGCCATCTACGTCGATCAACTGGTACAACGCTGTACCGGCGATGCCATTGAGAACGGCGTGGACGCCATGACCATCATGCGCCGTGGACGTTTGCTGCCCCGCTACCAGCAGCTACTCCAGCGCCTGCTGAATAACTGCGTGGTCGACGGCGATTACCGCTGCACCGACGGGCGATACGTCCGCGCCCGCCCCATTGAACATCAACAGCGGGAATCACTGCTGACGGAACTTGCCGGTTATTGTGAAGGTTTTCAGGCTATTCCCGACACCATCGCCCGTGCCGGCGATCGGTTATATGAAATGATGAGCGGCGCGGAAGAACCGGTGGCGATTATCTTCCCGCAAAGCGCCTCCGACGGCGTGGAAGTGCTGTATCAGGAATTCAGCTTTGGCCGCTATTTCAACCAAATCGCCGCCGGGGTATTACGCGGCATTGTCCAGACGCGTCAGCCCCGCCAGCCGTTGCGTATTCTTGAAGTTGGCGGCGGAACCGGTGGCACCACCGCGTGGCTGCTGCCGGAACTCAACGGCGTTCCGGCACTGGAGTACCATTTCACCGATATCTCGGCGCTGTTCACCCGTCGCGCCCAGCAGAAATTCGCCGACTATGATTTTGTGAAGTATAGCGAGCTGGATCTCGAAAAAGAGGCGCAGTCTCAGGGTTTCCAAGCACAGTCTTACGATCTTATCGTGGCAGCGAACGTGATTCACGCCACCCGCCATATTGGCCGCACGCTCGATAATCTGCGCCCCCTGCTCAAGCCGGGCGGGCGCCTGCTGATGCGCGAAATCACCCAGCCAATGCGTCTGTTTGACTTCGTTTTCGGCCCGCTGGTTCTTCCGCTACAGGATCTCGACGCCCGCGAAGGTGAGTTATTCCTCACCACCGCTCAGTGGCAACAACAGTGCCGCCACGCCGGATTCAGCAAAGTGGCGTGGCTACCGCAGGATGGCAGCCCGACCGCCGGGATGAGCGAACATATCATTCTCGCCACGCTGCCCGGTCAGGCGGTTAGCGCCGTAACATTCACCGCGCCATCAGAACCCGTGTTGGGGCAGGCGCTGACGGATAACGGTGATTATCTCGCCGACTGGTCTGATTGCGCAGGTCAGCCCGAACGGTTTAACGCCCGCTGGCAGGAGGCCTGGCGTCTGCTTTCACAGCGTCATGGCGACGCTCTGCCTGTGGAACCGCCCCCCGTCGCCGCCCCGGAGTGGCTGGGGAAGGTTCGCTTAAGCTGGCAAAACGAAGCCTTTTCCCGCGGTCAGATGCGCGTTGAAGCCCGTCATCCTGCTGGCGAGTGGCTGCCGCTATCGCCCGCCGAGCCTCTTCCTGCGCCGCAAACGCATTATCAATGGCGCTGGACGCCCCTCAACGTCGCCAGCATTGACCATCCGCTTACCTTTAGCTTCAGCGCCGGTACGCTTGCGCGCAGCGACGAGCTGGCGCAATACGGCATCATTCACGATCCGCACGCCTCTTCACGACTGATGATTGTTGAGGAGAGCGAGGATACGCTGGCCTTAGCGGAGAAAGTGATAGCAGCGCTCACCGCCAGCGCAGCCGGATTGATTGTGGTTACTCGCCGCGCGTGGCGAGTCGAGGAAAATGAAGCACTCTCTGCATCCCATCACGCGCTATGGGCCTTGCTTCGCGTCGCGGCCAACGAACAGCCGGAACGGTTGCTTGCCGCCATCGATCTCGCCGAAAACACCCCGTGGGAAACGCTGCATCAAGGGTTGAGCGCAGTCTCACTATCACAGCGCTGGCTCGCCGCACGGGGTGACACCCTTTGGCTCCCTTCACTGGCGCCCAATACGGGATGCGCCGCTGAATTACCGGCAAACGTGTTTACCGGCGATAGCCGCTGGCATCTGGTGACCGGAGCGTTTGGCGGATTAGGCCGCCTTGCCGTGAACTGGCTCAGAGAAAAAGGGGCGCGACGCATCGCCCTGCTGGCGCCGCGCGTGGATGAGTCATGGCTACGCGACGTGGAGGGCGGGCAGACGCGCGTCTGCCGTTGTGATGTGGGCGATGCCGGGCAACTGGCCACGGTTCTTGACGATCTGGCGGCCAACGGCGGCATTGCCGGAGCGATTCATGCCGCTGGCGTATTGGCTGACGCGCCCTTGCAGGAGCTTGATGACCACCAGCTGGCTGCCGTTTTCGCGGTAAAAGCGCAGGCGGCAAGCCAGCTGTTGCAAACCCTGCGCAACCACGACGGACGCTATCTTATTCTCTACTCTTCCGCTGCCGCCACCCTCGGCGCGCCGGGTCAGAGCGCCCATGCGCTGGCCTGCGGCTACCTGGACGGGCTGGCCCAGCAGTTTTCCACCCTTGATGCGCCGAAAACGCTCTCTGTCGCCTGGGGCGCATGGGGAGAAAGCGGTCGGGCGGCCACGCCGGAAATGCTGGCGACGCTCGCCAGCCGAGGTATGGGCGCGTTAAGCGATGCCGAAGGCTGCTGGCACCTGGAACAGGCGGTGATGCGCGGCGCCCCGTGGCGACTGGCGATGCGCGTTTTTACCGACAAAATGCCCCCGTTACAACAGGCTCTGTTTAACATCAGCGCCACAGAAAAAGCCGCAACGCCGGTCATTCCTCCTGCTGATGACAACGCCTTTAACGGCAGCCTGAGCGATGAAACAGCGGTGATGGCATGGCTGAAAAAGCGGATTGCGGTTCAGCTAAGGCTGAGCGATCCGGCGTCAATGCATCCAAAGCAGGATCTGTTGCAACTCGGCATGGACTCGCTGCTCTTCCTTGAACTCAGTAGCGATATTCAGCACTACCTGGGTGTACGCATCAATGCGGAACGGGCGTGGCAGGATCTGTCTCCTCATGGACTCACGCAGCTTATCTGTTCTAAGCCAGAGGCGACGCCTGCCGCTTCGCAGCCGGAATTGTTGCGGCACGACGCCGACGAGCGTTATGCGCCCTTCCCTTTGACGCCCATTCAGCACGCCTACTGGCTGGGGCGAACCCACCTCATTGGCTATGGCGGCGTCGCCTGTCACGTCCTGTTTGAGTGGGATAAACGCCACGATGAGTTCGATCTCGCCATACTGGAGAAAGCATGGAACCAGCTCATCGCACGCCACGATATGTTGCGTATGGTGGTTGATGCCGACGGGCAGCAGCGAATCCTGGCGACAACGCCGGAGTATCACATCCCGCGTGACGATCTGCGCGCGCTTTCCCCGGAAGAACAGCGCATCGCGCTGGAAAAACGGCGGCATGAACTGAGCTATCGCGTTTTGCCTGCCGACCAGTGGCCTCTTTTTGAGCTGGTGGTCAGCGAAATCGACGATTGCCATTACCGTCTGCATATGAACCTCGACCTTTTGCAGTTTGATGTGCAGAGTTTTAAAGTCATGATGGACGACCTGGCGCAGGTCTGGCGCGGTGAAACGCTGGCGCCGCTCGCTATTACCTTCCGTGATTATGTGATGGCTGAACAGGCGCGCCGACAGACATCGGCATGGCACGATGCCTGGGATTACTGGCAGGAAAAACTGCCGCAACTGCCCTTAGCGCCAGAGCTGCCGGTGGTTGAGACGCCCCCGGAAACGCCACACTTCACCACCTTCAAATCGACGATCGGCAAGACAGAATGGCAGGCCGTGAAACAGCGCTGGCAGCAGCAAGGCGTCACACCGTCTGCCGCGCTGCTCACGCTGTTTGCCGCCACCCTTGAGCGCTGGAGCCGTACCACAACATTTACGCTGAACCTGACGTTCTTCAATCGCCAGCCGATCCATCCGCAAATCAACCAGTTAATTGGTGATTTTACCTCCGTCACGCTGGTTGATTTTAACTTCTCAGCGCCGGTGACGTTGCAAGAGCAGATGCAACAGACCCAACAGCGCCTCTGGCAAAACATGGCGCACAGTGAAATGAACGGTGTTGAGGTGATCCGTGAGCTGGGCCGCCTGCGCGGATCACAACGTCAACCGCTGATGCCGGTAGTGTTTACCAGTATGCTGGGGATGACGCTGGAAGGCATGACTATCGATCAGGCGATGAGCCATCTGTTCGGCGAACCCTGCTATGTATTCACGCAAACGCCGCAGGTCTGGCTGGATCATCAGGTCATGGAGAGCGACGGCGAGTTGATGTTTAGCTGGTACTGCATGGACAACGTGCTGGAACCCGGCGCTGCCGAGGCGATGTTTAATAACTATTGCGCCATCCTGCAAGCCGTCATCGCCGCCCCTGAAAGCCTGAAGACTCTCGCCAGCGGCATCGCCGGGCACATTCCCCGCCGACGCTGGCCGCTGAACGCGCAGGCGGACTACGACCTGCGGGATATTGAGCAGGCGACGCTCGAATACCCCGGCATCCGGCAGGCCAGAGCGGAAATAACCGAACAGGGCGCGTTGACGCTGGATATCGTGATGGCCGACGATCCTTCGCCATCAGCGGCGATGCCTGATGAGCACGAACTTACCCAACTGGCGCTGCCGTTGCCTGAGCAGGCGCAGCTTGATGAGCTGGAGGCGACCTGGCGCTGGCTGGAGGCGCGTGCGCTACAGGGGATCGCGGCTACGCTAAATCGTCACGGCCTGTTTACCACGCCGGAGATCGCCCATCGCTTTAGCGCAATAGTACAGGCGCTGTCCGCGCAAGCGTCTCACCAGCGTCTGCTGCGCCAGTGGCTACAGTGTCTGACGGAAAGAGAGTGGTTAATCCGCGAAGGTGAAAGCTGGCGCTGCCGCATTCCGCTCAGCGAGATTCCTGAGCCTCAGGAAGCGTGCCCGCAAAGCCAATGGAGCCAGGCGCTGGCGCAGTATCTGGAAACCTGCATCGCCCGGCACGACGCCCTCTTCTCCGGGCAGTGTTCTCCGCTGGAATTGCTGTTCAACGAGCAGCATCGCGTTACCGACGCGCTGTATCGCGACAACCCCGCCAGCGCCTGTCTGAATCGCTATACCGCGCAGATTGCCGCCTTGTGCAGCGCAGAACGGATTCTGGAGGTTGGCGCCGGAACCGCAGCCACTACCGCGCCGGTGCTGAAGGCCACGCGGAACACGCGGCAGTCGTACCACTTCACGGACGTCTCCGCGCAGTTCCTCAATGACGCCAGAGCCCGTTTCCATGATGAATCGCAGGTGTCTTATGCCTTGTTCGACATCAACCAGCCGCTGGATTTCACCGCCCACCCGGAGGCGGGTTACGACCTGATCGTTGCCGTCAATGTGCTCCACGACGCCAGCCATGTCGTCCAGACGTTGCGCAGATTAAAACTGTTGCTGAAAGCCGGCGGACGTTTGCTGATCGTTGAAGCGACGGAGCGAAACAGCGTATTCCAGCTGGCGAGCGTGGGCTTTATTGAGGGATTAAGCGGATACCGCGATTTCCGCCGCCGGGATGAGAAACCGATGCTCACCCGCTCCGCATGGCAGGAGGTTCTCGTTCAGGCCGGGTTTGCAAACGAGCTGGCGTGGCCCGCGCAGGAATCGTCGCCGCTGCGCCAGCATCTGCTGGTAGCGCGTTCGCCTGGCGTAAATCGCCCGGATAAAAAAGCCGTGAGCCGCTATTTACAGCAGCGCTTTGGCACCGGTCTGCCCATTTTACAGATCCGGCAAAGAGAAGCGTTATTTACGCCGCTGCATGCCCCGTCTGATGCGCCGACTGAGCCAGCCAAACCCACGCCAGTTGCCGGGGGGAATCCGGCGCTGGAAAAACAGGTGGCTGAACTCTGGCAATCGCTGCTGTCTCGCCCCGTGGCAAGGCATCACGACTTTTTCGAACTGGGCGGCGACAGCCTGATGGCGACAAGGATGGTCGCGCAGCTAAACCGGAGAGGGATTGCCAGGGCTAACCTTCAGGATCTGTTCAGCCATTCGACGCTGAGCGACTTCTGCGCCCATCTACAGGCGGCTACGTCAGGAGAGGACAACCCGATACCCCTTTGCCAGGGCGACGGTGAGGAAACCCTGTTTGTCTTCCACGCTTCAGACGGCGATATCAGCGCCTGGCTGCCGCTCGCTAGCGCGTTGAACAGGCGCGTTTTCGGCCTGCAAGCAAAATCGCCGCAGCGCTTTGCCACGCTCGACCAGATGATCGATGAGTATGTCGGGTGCATCCGTCGTCAGCAGCCTCACGGCCCTTATGTGCTGGCGGGTTGGTCGTATGGCGCGTTTCTTGCGGCGGGCGCCGCACAACGCCTGTACGCCAAAGGCGAGCAGGTTCGGATGGTGTTAATCGATCCCGTGTGCCGACAGGATTTCTGTTGCGAAAACCGGGCGGCCCTGCTGCGCCTGTTAATCGAAGGACAAACGCCTCTGGCACTGCCCGAACATTTCGACCAGCAGACGCCCGACAGCCAGCTTGCCGACTTTATCAGCCTCGCTAAAACGGCCGGTATGGTGTCGCAAAACCTGACGCTGCAAGCGGCAGAAACGTGGCTCGACAACATCGCGCATCTGCTGCGTTTACTGACTGAGCATACGCCGGGCGAAAGCGTTCTGGTCCCCTGTCTCATGGTGTATGCCGCCGGGAGACCCGCGCGCTGGACGCCAGCAGAAACCGAGTGGCAGGGCTGGATAAACAACGCCGACGACGCTGTGATTGAAGCCAGCCACTGGCAAATCATGATGGAAGCCCCCCACGTTCAGGCTTGTGCGCAACACATTACGCGCTGGCTTTGCGCAACCTCAACGCAACCGGAGAACACGTTATGATGTCGTCCGCCTCCCCAAAACAACGCGTACTGATTGTGGGCGCCAAATTTGGCGAAATGTACCTGAATGCCTTTATGCAGCCCCCGGAGGGGCTGGAACTGGTCGGCCTGCTGGCGCAGGGAAGCGCCCGTTCAAGAGAGCTGGCTCATGCGTTTGGCATTCCGCTGTATACCTCGCCGGAACAGATAACCAGGATGCCGGATATCGCCTGTATTGTCGTGCGTTCGACCGTCGCCGGAGGAACCGGTACGCAGCTTGCCAGACACTTTCTGACGCGCGGCGTACACGTCATTCAGGAGCATCCCCTCCACCCGGATGACATCAGTTCCTTACAAACGCTGGCGCAGGAACAGGGCTGCTGCTATTGGGTAAACACGTTTTATCCGCATACGCGCGCGGGACGCACATGGCTTCGCGATGCGCAGCAGCTGCGTCGCTGCCTAGCTAAGACGCCGCCGGTAGTCCACGCCACCACCAGCCGACAGTTGCTCTACTCCACTCTGGATTTGTTGTTGCTGGCTCTGGGCGTTGATGCCGCCGCCGTGGAGTGCGACGTGGTTGGCAGCTTTAGCGATTTTCACTGTCTGAGACTCTTCTGGCCGGAGGGAGAAGCCTGCCTGCTGCTTCAGCGCTATCTCGATCCTGACGATCCAGATATGCATAGCCTTATCATGCACCGCCTGCTGCTGGGCTGGCCGGAAGGTCATCTTTCGCTGGAGGCGAGCTACGGCCCCGTCATCTGGTCATCCAGCCTGTTTGTCGCAGACCATCAGGAGAACGCCCACAGCCTCTACCGCAGACCGGAGATCCTGCGCGATCTGCCGGGTCTGACGCGCAGCGCGGCGCCCCTGAGCTGGCGCGACTGCTGCGAAACCGTCGGGCCGGAGGGCGTCAGCTGGTTGCTACACCAGTTGCGCAGCCATCTGGCGGGCGAACATCCACCAGCGGCCTGCCAAAGCGTACATCAGATCGCGTTATCACGTTTATGGCAGCAGATTTTACGTAAGACCGGCAATGCGGAGATCAGACGCCTGACGCCGCCGCACCACGACCGGTTAGCCGGTTTCTACAACGATGATGATAAGGAGGCGCTGTGACGCAATCTGCAATGTGCATCCCGCTGTGGCCCGCCCGGAACGGCAATACTGCGCATCTGGTCATGTGCCCTTTCGCTGGCGGCAGCAGTAGCGCGTTTCGCCACTGGCAAGCTGAGCAACTGGCTGATTGCGCGCTTTCTCTGGTGACCTGGCCGGGGCGCGATCGCCTTCGCCATCTGGAACCGCTCAGAAGCATTACACAACTGGCGGCACTGCTGGCGAACGAGCTGGAAGCATCCGTATCGCCTGACACGCCGCTTTTACTCGCCGGGCACAGCATGGGGGCGCAGGTGGCGTTTGAAACCTGCCGACTTCTGGAGCAACGGGGGCTTGCGCCACAAGGACTGATTATTTCCGGGTGCCATGCCCCGCATATGCATTCTGAACGCCAGCTCAGCCATCGCGATGATGCCGACTTTATCGCTGAGCTGATAGACATTGGCGGATGTTCTCCTGAACTGCGGGAAAACCAGGAATTAATGTCGCTGTTTCTTCCTCTTCTGCGCGCTGATTTTTACGCCACCGAGAGCTATCACTACGACTCGCCCGACGTCTGTCCGCCGCTGCGCACGCCTGCGCTGTTATTGTGCGGCAGCCACGATCGCGAAGCCTCCTGGCAGCAGGTCAATGCCTGGCGTCAGTGGCTGAGCCACGTTACAGGCCCGGTGGTGATTGACGGCGATCATTTCTATCCCATTCAACAAGCCCGGTCCTTTTTTACGCAGATTGTCCGCCATTTTCCCCACGCATTTTCTGCAATGACCGCGTTGCAAAAACAGCCCAGTACTTCAGAAAGGTGACGCATGAATTCTTCCTTTGAATCTCTGATTGAACAGTATCCCTTACCCATTGCCGAACAGTTGCGCCACTGGGCGGCCCGTTATGCCTCGCGAATTGCCGTCGTTGATGCAAAGGGGTCGTTAACCTACAGCGCGCTTGATGCACAAGTTGACGAACTTGCCGCAGGTCTGTCATCACTGGGTTTGCGTTCGGGGGAGCATGTAATTGTGCAGCTTCCCAACGACAACGCGTTTGTTACCCTGCTGTTCGCCTTGTTAAGACTGGGCGTTATCCCCGTGCTGGCGATGCCCTCGCAACGGGCGCTGGATATCGACGCGCTGATTGAGCTGGCGCAACCCGTCGCTTACGTTATTCACGGGGAAAACCACGCAGAGCTGGCCCGACAGATGGCGCACAAACACGCCTGCTTGCGTCATGTTCTGGTCGCTGGAGAGACCGTGAGCGACGATTTTACGCCGCTCTTCTCCCTTCACGGTGAGCGACAGGCATGGCCGCAGCCTGATGTTTCCGCCACCGCGTTGTTGTTGCTCTCAGGCGGCACAACCGGCACGCCCAAACTCATCCCGCGCCGACATGCCGACTATAGCTATAACTTCAGCGCTTCTGCTGAACTGTGCGGCATCAGCCAACAGAGCGTGTATCTCGCCGTCCTCCCGGTGGCGCATAACTTTCCGCTGGCCTGCCCCGGTATTCTGGGAACGCTTGCCTGCGGCGGAAAAGTGGTGCTGACCGACAGCGCCAGCTGTGATGAGGTGATGCCTTTAATCGCGCAGGAAAGAGTGACTCACGTCGCCCTGGTTCCGGCGCTGGCGCAATTATGGGTGCAGGCCAGGGAGTGGGAAGACAGCGACCTTTCGTCGCTGCGCGTCATTCAGGCAGGCGGCGCCCGGCTCGACCCGACGCTTGCTGAGCAGGTTATCGCCACCTTTGACTGTACCCTGCAACAGGTTTTCGGTATGGCGGAAGGCCTGCTCTGTTTTACCCGGCTGGACGATCCGCATGCCACCATTCTCCACAGCCAGGGGCGCCCGTTGTCCCCTCTGGATGAAATCCGCATCGTTGATCAAGACGAGAACGACGTCGCGCCGGGCAAAACCGGGCAATTGTTAACGCGCGGCCCTTATACCATTTCGGGCTATTACCGCGCCCCTGCCCACAACGCGCAGGCCTTTACCGCGCAAGGGTTTTACCGCACAGGCGACAATGTCAGGCTGGATGAGGTGGGGAACCTGCACGTTGAGGGACGCATAAAAGAGCAGATCAACCGCGCCGGAGAAAAAATAGCCGCGGCTGAAGTGGAATCGGCACTGCTGCGTTTAGCGGAAGTGCAAGATTGCGCGGTGGTCGCCGCGCCGGACACGCTGCTTGGCGAGCGGATTTGCGCGTTTATCATCGCGCAGCAGGTGCCAACTGACTATCAGCAGTTGCGTCAACAACTGACCCGTATGGGGCTCAGCGCGTGGAAAATTCCTGACCAAATCGAGTTTCTGGACCACTGGCCGCTCACCGCCGTCGGCAAGATAGACAAAAAACGCCTGACGGCTCTCGCCGTCGACCGTTATCGCCATTCTGCCCAATAAGCGCAAACCGACCCGAAACAGGTTGAAATAAACCCGTTTCGGGTAGCACCACTATTAGAAATAGTTATCATTTTCAATTCACCATTGTCGGTATTTTTGGCGTTTCGCCGTCTTACAGGGACTCACAACAATGAAAATGACACGGCTTTATCCTCTGGCCTTGGGGGGATTATTGCTCCCCGCCATTGCTAATGCCCAGACTTCACAGCAAGACGAAAGCACGCTGGTGGTTACCGCCAGTAAACAATCTTCCCGCTCGGCATCAGCCAACAACGTCTCGTCTACTGTTGTCAGCGCGCCGGAATTAAGCGACGCCGGCGTCACCGCCAGCGACAAACTCCCCAGAGTATTGCCCGGGCTCAATATTGAAAATAGCGGCAACATGCTTTTTTCGACGATCTCGCTACGCGGCGTCTCTTCAGCGCAGGACTTCTATAACCCCGCCGTCACCCTGTATGTCGATGGCGTCCCTCAGCTTTCCACCAACACCATCCAGGCGCTTACCGATGTGCAAAGCGTGGAGTTGCTGCGAGGCCCACAGGGAACGTTATATGGCAAAAGCGCTCAGGGCGGGATCATCAACATCGTCACCCAGCAGCCGGACAGCACGCCGCGCGGCTATATTGAAGGCGGCGTCAGTAGCCGCGACAGTTATCGAAGTAAGTTCAACCTGAGCGGCCCCATTCAGGATGGCCTGCTGTACGGCAGCGTCACCCTGTTACGCCAGGTTGATGACGGCGACATGATTAACCCCGCGACGGGAAGCGATGACTTAGGCGGCACCCGCGCCAGCATAGGGAATGTGAAACTGCGTCTGGCGCCGGACGATCAGCCCTGGGAAATGGGCTTTGCCGCCTCACGCGAATGTACCCGCGCCACCCAGGATGCCTATGTGGGATGGAATGATATTAAGGGCCGTAAGCTGTCGATCAGCGATGGTTCACCAGACCCGTACATGCGGCGCTGCACTGACAGCCAAACCCTGAGTGGGAAATACACCACCGATGACTGGGTTTTCAACCTGATCAGCGCCTGGCAGCAGCAGCATTATTCGCGCACCTTCCCTTCCAGTTCGTTAATCGTCAATATGCCTCAGCGCTGGAATCAGGATGTGCAGGAGCTGCGCGCCGCAACCCCGGGCGATGCGCGTACCGTTGATATGGTGTTTGGGCTGTACCGGCAGAACACCCGCGAGAAGTTAAATTCAGCCTACGACATGCCGACAATGCCTTATTTAAGCAGTACCGGCTATACCACCGCTGAAACGCTGGCCGCATACAGTGACCTGACCTGGCATTTAACCGATCGTTTTGATATCGGCGGCGGCGTGCGCTTCTCGCATGATAAATCCAGTACACAATATCACGGCAGCATGCTCGGCAACCCGTTTGGCGACCAGGGTAAGAACAATGACGATCAGGTGCTCGGGCAGCTATCCGCAGGCTATATGCTGACCGATGACTGGAGAGTGTATACCCGTGTAGCCCAGGGATATAAACCTTCCGGGTACAACATCGTGCCTACTGCGGGTCTTGATGCCAAACCGTTCGTCGCCGAGAAATCCATCAACTATGAACTTGGCACCCGCTACAAAACCGCTGACGTCACGCTGCAAGCCGCGACGTTTTATACCCACACCAAAGACATGCAGCTTTACTCTGGCCCGGTCAGGATGCAGACATTAAGCAATGCGGGTAAAGCCGACGCCACCGGCGTTGAGCTTGAAGCGAAGTGGCGGTTTGCGCCAGGCTGGTCATGGGATATCAATGGCAACGTGATCCGTTCCGAATTCACCAATGACAGTGAGTTGTATCACGGTAACCGGGTGCCGTTCGTACCACGTTATGGCGCGGGAAGCAGCGTGAACGGCGTGATTGATACGCGCTATGGCGCACTGATGCCCCGACTGGCGGTTAATCTGGTCGGGCCGCATTATTTCGATGGCGACAACCAGTTGCGGCAAGGCACCTATGCCACCTTGGACAGCAGCCTGGGCTGGCAGGCGACTGAACGGATTAACATTTCCGTCTATGTCGATAACCTGTTCGACCGTCGTTACCGTACCTATGGCTACATGAACGGCAGCAGCGACGTCGCGCAGGTCAATATGGGTCGCACCGTCGGTATCAATACGCGAATTGATTTCTTCTGATTATTGTAAAAGGGATACCGAAAAGGTATCCCTTTTACACCACTAGTTAAAACCAGTAACTCAGCTGAGTCGCAAAAAATATTAATCCATAGTGATTATTTAAACAATGAAATTGCGATTAGGATAAATAGATTTAACTTTCTCGTTCCTTTCTCTCCTTATACTAAAGAAATAATCATATCAAAATAAAAATTCACAACAGTGCAACATTAAAAAATACAACCAACAAACAATCCTATATACAAGGCACACCTCCAGAATATAAAAGCACAGACAAACAACCTAAAAAAACAACCCCATACCTATAAATTATT
>ERZ786681.45-NODE-45-length-31362-cov-5.597981_pt1 | contig 31362 bp, 21 predicted proteins | sample MGYA00511013_ERZ786681 | MGnify/ENA primary metagenome ERZ786681 (study PRJEB29978, sample SAMEA3491297) | human gut metagenome | biome: ENVO:mammalia-associated habitat; material: ENVO:feces | place: Bangladesh | collected 2010-04-07 ...
GTCTTTACAAAGCGGAGGTAATACACCGTAAGAGCTGGAAAAACCGTGCAGAAGTAGAACTGGCCACACTCACGTGGGTGGACTGGTATAACAATCGACGATTGCTGGAAAGGCTGGGCCATACTCCTCCGGCAGAAGCAGAAAAAGCTTATTATGCTTCCATCGGAAACGATGATCTGGCAGCCTGAGTTCACAGATAAAACACTCTCCAGGAAACCCGGGGCGGTTCAAATTGTATCGAAATGTCACAAAAAAGACTTCGCTTTTTATGACGGATTCAGGAAACTGAAAAGTCATTTGAGTGGGCTAATCTTCGCCGTTACACTCAAAGGCGGCGCGGTGGGAACGATATTTCACAGTATCGGTCAAATGACTATCTTCAGAAATACAGGATAGAGGTTATGTTCAGGCAGTTGAAAAAAAACCTGGTTGCAACCCTCATTGCTGCTATGACCATTGGTCAGGTAGCCCCGGCGTTTGCCGACAGCGCAGACACCTTGCCGGATATGGGAACCTCCGCAGGAAGCACGCTTTCCATTGGTCAGGAAATGCAGATGGGCGACTATTATGTCCGCCAGCTACGCGGCAGCGCGCCGTTAATTAATGACCCGCTGTTAACGCAATATATAAATTCGCTGGGGATGCGTCTGGTTTCGCATGCCAATTCGGTTAAGACACCGTTTCATTTTTTTCTGATCAACAACGACGAAATTAACGCCTTTGCTTTCTTTGGCGGCAACGTGGTGCTGCACTCTGCCCTGTTCCGTTATTCCGATAACGAAAGTCAACTGGCTTCAGTTATGGCGCACGAAATCTCCCACGTCACCCAACGTCACCTGGCGCGAGCGATGGAAGATCAGCAGCGCAGCGCGCCGCTGACCTGGGTCGGCGCGTTAGGTTCTATTTTACTGGCGATGGCCAGTCCGCAGGCGGGGATGGCTGCGCTGACCGGTACACTGGCGGGAACGCGCCAGGGGATGATCAGCTTCACCCAGCAAAATGAACAGGAAGCGGATCGCATTGGTATTCAGGTGCTGCAACGCTCAGGATTCGATCCGCAGGCGATGCCGACTTTCCTCGAAAAATTACTCGATCAGGCGCGTTACTCCTCGCGTCCGCCGGAAATTTTATTGACTCACCCGTTGCCGGAAAGTCGTCTGGCAGATGCCCGCAACCGTGCTAATCAGATGCGCCCGATGGTGGTGCAGTCGTCGGAGGATTTCTATCTGGCGAAAGCGCGCACACTGGGGATGTATAATTCCGGACGTAATCAGCTCACCAGTGATTTGCTGGATGAATGGGCGAAAGGAAACGTTCGTCAGCAACGAGCAGCACAATATGGTCGTGCTTTACAGGCGATGGAAGCCAATAAATACGACGAGGCGCGTAAAACGCTGCAACCGTTACTGGCGGCAGAACCTGGCAACGCATGGTATCTCGATCTGGCTACTGATATCGATCTTGGGCAAAACAAAGCCAATGACGCTATCAATCGTCTGAAAAATGCCCGTGATTTACGCACCAATCCTGTGTTGCAGCTCAACCTGGCGAACGCTTATCTGCAAGGCGGTCAACCACAAGAAGCGGCCAATATTCTGAATCGCTACACCTTTAATAATAAAGATGACAGCAACGGCTGGGATTTGCTGGCACAGGCGGAAGCCGCGCTAAATAACCGCGATCAGGAACTGGCTGCGCGAGCAGAAGGTTATGCGCTCGCCGGGCGACTCGATCAGGCTATTTCCTTGTTGAGTAGCGCCAGTTCGCAGGTGAAATTAGGCAGCCTGCAACAAGCACGTTACGATGCGCGCATCGACCAGTTGCGCCAGCTGCAGGAACGCTTTAAGCCTTATACCAAGATGTAATTCGCATTAAAGGAAGAACAATGACCAAACAGGTAAAAATCTACCATAACCCACGCTGTTCAAAGAGCCGGGAAACGCTGAACCTGCTGAAAGAAAACGGCGTGGAGCCAGAAGTGGTGCTCTACCTTGAGACACCCGCCGATGCGGCAACGCTGCGTGATTTGCTGAAAATGCTGGGGATGAATAGCGCTCGTGAATTGATGCGCCAGAAAGAGGATCTTTATAAAGAACTGAACCTGGCTGACAGTTCGCTTAGCGAAGAGGCGCTGATTCAGGCAATGGTGGATAATCCGAAGCTAATGGAGCGCCCGATTGTGGTCGCGAATGGCAAAGCGCGAATTGGTCGTCCACCGGAGCAGGTACTGGAAATCGTGGGTTAAGAAGTGCTCCATCGCTAGTTGAAGCACATTGCCGGATGCGACGCTTGCCGCGTCTTATCCGGCCGACGAATACTATGGGTGCATTTCCGACAATAAACGTCTTGTCTACAGTTTCAGAATTTCTTTCACAAACGGAATGGTCAGCTTACGTTGCGCGGTAATCGACGCACGATCCAACTGATCCAACGTCATAAATAACGTGCGCATCTCTCTGTCGAGCCGCTTCAGCAAGAAACGCCCCACATCTTCCAGCAGTTCAAAACCACGCAAACGCGCGCGTAACTGTAGCGCCTGCAACTTATCTTCATCAGAAAGTGGCTGCAATTTGTAGATTTGCCCCCAGTCGAGACGCGACGCGAGATCCGGTAATCCAAGATTCAACTGCCGCGGTGGACGATCGCCGGTGATTAACAACCGTGTTTTGCCCGATTCCAGAATTCGATTGTAGAGATCGAAAATCGCCATCTCCCACAACTCATCGCCTGCAATACACTCAATGTTGTCGATACAGACCAGCGACAAATGCTCCATACCGTCGAGCACTTCCGGAACAAACCAGGTGCGTTTATCCAGCGGGACATAGCCCACCGCATCGCCACGCTGCGACAATTCCGCGCAAGCCGCGTGCAGCAGATGGCTGCGCCCCGCGCCTTCGCGTGCCCAGAGATAGATGTAACCGCTATGTTCCTGACGCAGCACGTTTTGCAGCGCGGCCAGTAAAGAGGAGTTATCCCCCGGCCAGAAACTTGCAAAGGTTTCGTCGTCAGGAAGATAAAGTGGCAAAGAGAGCTGTGCCGGTGTGTTCAGAGATACCTCAACCAGGATTTCACAAAATCGCGAGAAGTTTACCACAGAATCCCATGATGTTTGAACCGGGCAGCAACACTGCCCGGTCGGTACATTATTTGTCTGTTATATCCGCGTCTTCTGCGTCCAGCACCACTTCTTCAGGGCGCAGCACACTAATCAGTTTGAAGATCAAACTTAAGCCGATACCGACGATGGTCGCCAGCGCCATACCTTTCAGCTCCGCCGCGCCGATGTTTACCTTCGCGCCACTGACACCGATGATCAAAATCACGGAAGTCAGGATCAGGTTCTGTGCTTTGTTGTAATCCACTTTCGATTCGATCAAAACACGAATACCGGAAGCACCGATGACACCATAAAGCAGCAGCGAAACGCCGCCCATCACCGGCAATGGGATCATCTGGATAGCAGCAGCCAGTTTACCGACGCAGGAAAGCAGGATAGCGAAAATCGCCGCCCCGCCGATAACCCAGGTACTGTAAACACGGGTGATCGCCATCACGCCAATGTTTTCCCCGTAGGTGGTGTTTGGCGTGGAGCCAAAGAAGCCGGAGATCACGGTCGACAAGCCGTTAGCAAACATCGAACGGTGCAGACCTGGATCGCGCAGCAGATCTTTTTTGACGATATTAGCCGTTACCACCAGGTGCCCTACGTGTTCGGCAATAACCACTAACGCCGCTGGCAGAATAGTCAGAATGGCAAACCACTCGAAGCGCGGCGTATAGAGAGTTGGCAGCGCAAACCAGTGAGCATTAATAATCGGCGTGGTATCGACAATTCCCATTGCGAAAGAGAGCGCGTAGCCCACCAGCACGCCAATTAAAATCGGGATAATTGCCAGGAAACCACGAAACAGCACGGAACCTAAAACCGTAACCGCCAGCGTGGTAATGGAGATGATGATGGTTTTGGAGTCTGGAGTTTGCCCTTCAGCCGGGAGTAAACCTGCCATACCGGCAGCTACGCCCGCCAGCTCCAGACCGATGACGGCAACGATTGCGCCCATTGCCGCAGGTGGAAACAGCACGTCCAGCCAGCCGGTCCCCGCTTTCTTCACGATAAAAGAAACCAGGCAGAACAGCACGCCGCACATAATAAAGCCGCCCAGCGCGACTTCATACCCTAACGGCAACAGTAACAATACCGGTGAAATAAAGGCAAAGCTGGAACCAAGATAAGCCGGGATTTTCCCTTTACAGATGAAGAGATACAGCAGCGTTCCTATACCGTTAAATAACAGTACAGTCGCCGGGTTAATATGAAATAAGACGGGCACCAGGACGGTTGCACCAAACATGGCGAACAAATGTTGCAAACTAAGCGGGATTGTCTGTAAAAGTGGCGGTCTTTCACTCACCCCGATAGCACGGCGCGTCATAGTATTATCCTCTGTATTATGTGTTATAGGCGCTTTACTCAAAAAAAAGCCGACTCTTAAAGTCGGCTTTAATTATTTTTATTCTTTATTTCGTACCAAAGATTTTGTCACCGGCATCGCCGAGGCCCGGAATAATGTATCCGTGCTCGTTCAGTCCCTGGTCAATCGATGCAGTATACAGTTCGACGTCCGGGTGCGCTTTTTCCAGCGCTGCGATACCTTCTGGCGCAGCGACCAGCACCAGAACTTTGATGCTGCTGCAGCCCGCTTTTTTCAGCAGGTCGATGGTCGCGATAACGGAACCACCGGTTGCCAGCATTGGGTCAACGATCAGCGCCATACGCTCATCGATGTTAGAAACCAGTTTCTGGAAGTACGGTACCGGCTCCAGCGTTTCTTCATTACGGTACATACCGACGACGCTGATGCGCGCGCTCGGAACGTTTTCCAGCACACCGTCCATCATCCCCAGACCCGCACGCAGAATTGGCACAACGGTAATTTTCTTACCTTTGATCTGGTCGATTTCTACCGGGCCGTTCCAGCCTTCGATAGTTACTTTTTCCGTTTCGAGGTCGGCGGTCGCTTCGTAAGTCAGCAGGCTACCCACTTCGGAAGCGAGTTCGCGAAAGCGCTTGGTGCTGATATCTTGCTCACGCATCAGTCCCAGCTTGTGTTTGACGAGTGGGTGTTTGACTTCCACGATCTTCATACTCTTTCTCCTTTGAGGGGCAGCCACAAAAAAAATCGACGGATTATACCTCCTTTCTTCAAGCCGGCAATATTATTTTCGTTGACTTTAGTCAAAATGATAACGGTTTGAGATAAAGTTATTTTGTATTCAAATGGTTATGGAAGAAGATTATTCCATCCGAAAACGATCCTTTGCCCTGGTACAAGTATTCTTTCGCCGCGCGCCTGGGGAAAAGACGTGCAAAAAGGTTGTGTAAAGCAGTCTCGCAAACGTTTGCTTTCCCTGTTAGAATTGCGCCGAATTTTATTTTCTACCGCAAGTAACGCGTGGGGACCCAAGCAGTGACCGATAAAACCTCTCTTAGCTACAAAGATGCCGGTGTTGATATTGACGCGGGTAATGCTCTGGTTGGAAGAATCAAAGGCGTAGTGAAGAAAACGCGTCGTCCGGAAGTGATGGGCGGTCTGGGCGGCTTCGGTGCGCTGTGTGCATTGCCGCAAAAATATCGTGAACCCGTGCTGGTTTCCGGCACTGACGGCGTAGGTACCAAGCTGCGTCTGGCGATGGACTTAAAACGTCACGACACCATTGGTATTGATCTGGTCGCCATGTGCGTTAATGACCTGGTGGTGCAAGGTGCGGAACCGCTGTTTTTCCTCGACTATTACGCAACCGGAAAACTGGATGTTGATACCGCTTCAGCGGTGATCAGCGGCATTGCGGAAGGTTGTCTGCAATCGGGCTGTTCACTGGTGGGTGGCGAAACGGCAGAAATGCCGGGGATGTATCACGGTGAAGATTACGATGTCGCTGGTTTCTGCGTTGGCGTGGTAGAAAAATCAGAAATCATCGACGGCTCTAAAGTCAGCGATGGCGATGTGCTGATTGCACTCGGCTCCAGCGGTCCGCACTCGAACGGCTATTCGCTGGTGCGCAAAATTCTTGAAGTCAGCGGTTGTGATCCGCAAACCACCGAACTTGATGGTAAGCCATTAGCCGATCATCTGCTGGCACCGACCCGCATTTACGTGAAGTCAGTGCTGGAGTTGATTGAAAAGGTCGATGTGCATGCCATTGCGCACCTGACCGGCGGCGGCTTCTGGGAAAACATTCCGCGCGTATTGCCAGATAATACCCAGGCAGTGATTGATGAATCTTCCTGGCAGTGGCCGGAAGTGTTCAACTGGCTGCAAACGGCAGGTAATGTTGAGCGCCATGAAATGTATCGCACCTTCAACTGCGGCGTCGGGATGATTATTGCCCTGCCTGCTCCGGAAGTGGACAAAGCCCTCGCCCTGCTCAATGCCAACGGTGAAAACGCGTGGAAAATCGGTATCATCAAAGCCTCTGATTCCGAACAACGCGTGGTTATCGAATAATGAATATTGTGGTGCTTATTTCCGGCAACGGAAGTAATTTGCAGGCAATTATTGACGCCTGCAAAACCAATAAAATTAAAGGCACCGTACGGGCAGTTTTCAGCAATAAGGCCGACGCGTTCGGCCTTGAACGCGCCCGCCAGGCGGGTATTGCAACGCATACGCTCATCGCCAGCGCGTTTGACAGTCGTGAAGCCTATGACCGGGAGTTGATTCATGAAATCGACATGTACGCACCCGATGTGGTCGTGCTGGCTGGTTTTATGCGCATTCTCAGCCCGGCGTTTGTCTCCCACTATGCCGGGCGTTTGCTGAACATTCACCCTTCTCTGCTGCCGAAATATCCCGGATTACACACCCATCGTCAGGCGCTGGAAAATGGCGATGAAGAGCACGGTACATCGGTGCATTTCGTCACCGATGAACTGGACGGTGGCCCGGTTATTTTACAGGCGAAAGTCCCGGTATTTGCTGGTGATACGGAGGATGACATCACCGCCCGCGTGCAAACCCAGGAACACGCTATTTATCCACTGGTGATTAGCTGGTTTGCCGATGGTCGTCTGAAAATGCACGAAAACGCCGCGTGGCTGGATGGTCAACGTCTGCCGCCGCAGGGCTACGCTGCCGACGAGTAATGCCCCGTAGTTAAAGCGCCAGCTCTGCCGCTGGCGTTTTTCAATTCACCTGTAAATCGCAAGCTCCAGCAGTTTTTTTCCCCCTTTTCTGGCATAGTTGGACATCTGCCAATATTGCTCGCCATAATATCCAGGCAGTGTCCCGTGAATAAAACGGAGTAAAAGTGGTAATGGGTCAGGAAAAGCTATACATCGAAAAAGAGCTCAGTTGGTTATCGTTCAATGAACGCGTGCTTCAGGAAGCGGCGGACAAATCTAACCCGCTGATTGAAAGGATGCGTTTCCTGGGGATCTATTCCAATAACCTTGATGAGTTCTATAAAGTCCGCTTCGCTGAACTGAAGCGACGCATCATTATTAGCGAAGAACAAGGTTCCAACTCTCATTCCCGCCATTTACTGGGCAAAATTCAGTCCCGGGTGCTGAAAGCCGATCAGGAATTCGACGGCCTCTACAACGAGCTGTTGCTGGAGATGGCGCGCAACCAGATCTTCCTGATTAATGAACGCCAGCTCTCCGTCAATCAACAAAACTGGCTGCGTCATTATTTTAAGCAGTATCTGCGTCAGCACATTACGCCGATTTTAATCAATCCTGACACTGATTTAGTGCAGTTCCTGAAAGATGATTACACCTATCTGGCGGTGGAAATTATCCGTGGCGATACCATCCGTTACGCGCTGCTGGAGATCCCATCAGATAAAGTGCCGCGCTTTGTGAATTTACCGCCAGAAGCGCCGCGTCGACGCAAGCCGATGATTCTTCTGGATAACATTCTGCGTTACTGCCTTGATGATATTTTCAAAGGCTTCTTTGATTATGACGCACTGAATGCCTATTCAATGAAGATGACCCGCGATGCCGAATACGATTTAGTGCATGAGATGGAAGCCAGTCTGATGGAGTTGATGTCTTCCAGTCTCAAGCAGCGTTTAACTGCTGAGCCGGTGCGTTTTGTTTATCAGCGCGATATGCCCAATGCGCTGGTTGAAGTGTTACGCGAAAAACTGACTATTTCCCGCTACGACTCCATCGTCCCCGGCGGTCGTTATCATAATTTTAAAGACTTTATTAATTTCCCCAATGTCGGCAAAGCCAATCTGGTGAACAAACCACTGCCGCGTTTACGCCATATTTGGTTTGATAAAGCCCAGTTCCGCAATGGTTTTGATGCCATTCGCGAACGCGATGTGTTGCTCTATTATCCTTATCACACCTTTGAGCATGTGCTGGAACTGCTGCGTCAGGCTTCGTTCGACCCGAGCGTACTGGCGATTAAAATTAACATTTACCGCGTGGCGAAAGATTCACGCATCATCGACTCGATGATCCACGCCGCACACAACGGTAAGAAAGTCACCGTGGTGGTTGAGTTACAGGCGCGTTTCGACGAAGAAGCCAACATTCACTGGGCGAAGCGCCTGACCGAAGCAGGCGTGCACGTTATCTTCTCTGCGCCGGGGCTGAAAATTCACGCCAAACTGTTCCTGATTTCACGTAAAGAAAACGGTGAAGTGGTGCGTTACGCACACATCGGGACCGGAAATTTTAACGAAAAAACCGCGCGTCTTTATACTGACTATTCGTTGCTGACCGCCGATGCGCGCATCACCAACGAAGTACGGCGGGTGTTCAACTTTATTGAAAACCCATACCGTCCGGTGACATTTGATTATTTAATGGTGTCGCCGCAAAACTCCCGCCGCCTGTTGTATGAAATGGTTGACCGCGAGATCGCCAACGCGCAGCAAGGGCTGCCCAGCGGTATCACCCTGAAGCTAAATAACCTTGTCGATAAAGGCCTGGTTGATCGTCTGTATGCGGCCTCCAGCTCCGGCGTACCGGTTAATCTGCTGGTTCGCGGCATGTGTTCGCTGATCCCCAATCTGGAAGGCATTAGCGACAACATTCGTGCCATCAGTATTGTTGACCGTTACCTTGAACATGACCGGGTTTATATTTTTGAAAATGGCGGCGATAAAAAGGTCTACCTTTCTTCCGCCGACTGGATGACGCGCAATATTGATTATCGTATTGAAGTGGCGACACCGCTGCTCGATCCGCGCCTGAAGCAGCGGGTGCTGGACATCATCGACATATTGTTCAGCGATACGGTCAAAGCACGTTATATCGATAAAGAACTCAGTAATCGCTACGTTCCCCGCGGCAATCGCCGCAAAGTACGGGCGCAGTTGGCGATTTACGACTACATCAAATCACTCGAACAACCTGAATAACCCTATGCCAATACACGATAAATCCCCTCGTCCGCAGGAGTTTGCTGCGGTCGATCTTGGTTCAAACAGTTTTCACATGGTCATAGCCCGTGTGGTAGATGGTGCCATGCAGATTATTGGCCGCCTGAAACAGCGGGTGCATCTGGCGGACGGCCTGGGGCCAGATAATATGTTGAGTGAAGAGGCAATGACGCGCGGTTTGAACTGTCTGTCGCTGTTTGCCGAACGGCTACAAGGTTTTTCTCCTGCCAGCGTCTGTATAGTCGGCACCCATACGCTGCGTCAGGCGCTGAACGCCACTGACTTTCTGAAACGCGCGGAAAAGGTCATTCCCTACCCGATTGAAATTATTTCCGGTAATGAAGAAGCCCGTCTGATTTTTATGGGCGTGGAGCATACCCAACCGGAGAAAGGTCGCAAACTGGTTATTGATATTGGCGGCGGATCTACGGAACTGGTGATTGGTGAAAATTTCGAACCGATTCTCGTTGAAAGCCGCCGGATGGGTTGTGTCAGCTTTGCCCAGCTTTACTTCCCTGGCGGGGTCATCAATAAAGAGAATTTTCAGCGCGCTCGTATGGCGGCAGCACAAAAACTGGAAACTTTAACCTGGCAATTCCGTATTCAGGGCTGGAACGTGGCAATGGGCGCTTCCGGTACCATAAAAGCCGCCCATGAAGTGTTAATGGAAATGGGCGAGAAAGACGGGATAATTACCCCGGAACGTCTGGAAAAACTGGTAAAAGAAGTTTTACGTCACCGTAATTTCGCATCGCTGAGTTTACCGGGTCTTTCCGAAGAACGGAAAACAGTCTTCGTTCCTGGACTGGCGATTTTATGCGGTGTGTTTGATGCTTTAGCCATCCGTGAACTGCGCCTTTCTGACGGGGCGTTACGCGAAGGCGTACTGTATGAAATGGAAGGACGTTTCCGTCATCAGGATGTGCGTAGTCGCACCGCCAGCAGCCTCGCCAACCAGTATCACATCGACAGTGAACAGGCCCGACGGGTGCTGGATACCACTATGCAAATGTACGAACAGTGGCGGGAACAGCAACCGAAGCTGGCGCATCCGCAACTGGAGGCGCTACTGCGATGGGCCGCCATGCTGCATGAGGTCGGGTTGAATATCAACCACAGCGGTTTGCATCGCCACTCCGCTTATATTCTGCAAAACAGCGACTTGCCGGGTTTTAATCAGGAACAGCAGTTGATGATGGCGACGCTGGTGCGCTATCACCGTAAAGCGATTAAGCTCGACGATCTGCCGCGCTTTACCTTGTTTAAGAAGAAACAGTTCCTGCCACTGATTCAGCTATTGCGCCTTGGCGTATTACTCAATAATCAACGTCAGGCAACCACCACACCGCCAACATTGACGCTGATTACCGATGACAGTCACTGGACACTGCGTTTTCCGCATGACTGGTTTAGTCAGAATGCGCTGGTACTGCTTGATCTGGAAAAGGAGCAAGAATACTGGGAAGGCGTGGCTGGCTGGCGGTTGAAAATTGAAGAAGAAAGTACCCCAGAAATCGCCGCTTAATGCTTTGCGGGCCGACGAGAAATGTCGGCCCGCATTATTCAGGCACTTTCGCGAATGGGTTCGATTTCATTCAGCGTATCAATTAACGGTTGCGGCTTACCAATAAGATAACCCTGCATATAATCGATCCCCAAAGAGAGCACCGCCTCGCGGATCTCTTCGTTTTCAACGTACTCTGCCACTACCCGCATTTTCTTCATTCGCGCCAGGTGGCAAATCGACGCCACTATCTGATAATCCAGACTATTTGACACAATATTGCGGATAAAACTGCCGTCAATTTTAAGCAAATCGGCATTCACATTTTTAAGCCGCGCATAGCTGGCGTAGCCGGTGCCGAAATCATCAATCGCAATCTGGCAGCCTAATTCCTGAAGATGCTGCAAGGTGATTTGCGCCTGCTTAACATTTGTCAGAGCATTACTTTCGGTGACTTCAAAAATAAGTTGCCACGCTTCAATTTGATATTTAGCCAGCAGCTGACTGACTTCAACGGGAAAACGAGCCTGACATACCGAGGTTGGCGACAGATTAATCGCAAAACGGTGAGCGGGCATCTTCGCTCTGTTTTCAGCCATAAATTGCAGCGTATGCTCAATGACCCACATGTCGATACTCGATGATAAACCAAATTCGTGCGCGACCGGCAAGAAGCTGTCGGGGCTGATCAGTTCATCATTCTCACCTTTCATACGCAGAAGAATTTCATGGTAGACATCGCCACGCATACCGGTAATCGGCTGGGCCATCAGGAAAAAATGGTTGTGTTCCAGCGCCTGCTGTAGCCGATTCATCATCGCGACTTTATCTTTCAATTCGCGTTGCAAATACATTGCCCCGCGACGCTGCATATTTTCCGGGGCGTTGGTCACGATGGAAAGCTCGGCGACCGTATTTAGCTCTCCCAGCAGCAGGTAGATATGATTCACTGGCGAGCGCACATAGCAGTAACTGACGCCAATCTGCGGTTGCATCGGCATTCCATCCCAAAAGAAACGAAATTGCTTGAGATGGCTATCCAGTGCGGTAATGCGCTCCTGGTGCGATTCTGTATTCAGTCGCAGCGCGAGATCGTTACCCGAAAGCTGATAAACATCTTCACCCGGTTCCAGCAAGGGTGACAGCCAGTGAGAAAGTTTTTGCTTGTATTGAATCCGTAGCATGATGCCATAGTTCTTAACCAGCATTTCCATGCCAGGGATGCGTAAATAACAAAGCGCAGACCAGGGGGCAACACGCAACGCGCGATTCAGGGCGCGAACATTTGGCAGATGAACCACCGGGTCCACATACGCAAGCCGCTGAATGCGTCTGACTACCGCTCTCTGACGGGTTGCCAGTACAGCCATATAATTGACAATAAAAGAGAATACCAGATAACTGGAGGAGGTTATGGTCAGCTGCGTGGTATAGCCAGGATAAATGGGAATGTAATTTTGATAGCTGTGGATGCTGATCATCAACACGACCGCCCAGAGCAGCGAAATTAGCTTATAACCATAGCGCATGGCTCCCCACATCATCAGGGGCAGCAATAATGACAAGGTATAGTTGGTGCTAAAAATTGTGCTTTTTTCATTTAACGGCATGCATAACAGCAGCAGTAAAGCACCTAATGCCAGTAGCCAGAGTGCGAACTCTTTTTTGGTGACTTTTACATCAACCTGCTGTTTTAATTGCGAATAATAACTACGTAAATAAAACGGATTTCGCACTACACGAATGATGAAGTAGCACAGCGGGACACCAATCAGATTGCCCACCAGTAAGGCCTGATAATTGATTAAGGTCCCGAGGTTAAAAGGCATGACGCCGACCAGATTTTCTCTGCTCGCCAGTAATCCTACAAACGCAGCAAACTGGAAAAGTATCAGAAACAGCGTTGCAGGAAACACAATCTGCCAGAATATACGCTGGGAAATTAAACGGGTATCACCATGTGAAACGTTGTTACGCCGGGGAGTAAAGACCCTGTAACCGCCCCAACAGAGAATGATAATGATAATAAAATTAGCCGTTAATGAGAGCGTTTCGTAAAAACCCAGCTCTGCATATTTGCGGACAAAAATCCCTAAGGCGATCCCTGGCAATGCCGCCCAGCTGAAAAACATCATCATGCTGATCATCAGAGCCAGAGGCAGATAAAAGAGAAAAACCTCACCGGAAGAAATATGCGCGAAAGTATTAATGTGGGCGAAAATGGGCAAGATTAAAGAAGGCAGGAACAGCGGAAGCCCCCACCATTTATCACGTATTTTTATATAAGTTGCATTCAGTTTCATAGATGCTCAGCAGAATCCCCCACATCCTGAAGGAGGTGTATTCAGACAGGCATCCCACCTGACTTCGAATGATGATTATTCATCACTATAGAGAGCATTGATTCTAAGTGTCATATGAAAGTTCCAATTGATATATATCAAACAAAATAACCCTGATTAATGAATTATTACGTTTATCATGTTAATTCATCATTATTACATCATCATTGTAAATAATTAAATTAACTTCCATAACATTAAAATATGTATCCACTGACGCTTTTTTACATAACGAAGAATTGACCATTTTGTCCTGTTGTGCCTTAATGTAAGTACCGTCCACAGCGTGGGACATACTTCAAGGAACCTTTTGTGAGTCAGGCAACCAGTATGCGAAAACGACACCGATTTAACAGTCGCATGACCCGTATCGTACTGCTCATCAGCTTTATCTTCTTCTTTGGCCGTTTTATCTACTCGTCCGTCGGTGCATGGCAGCACCATCAGAGCAAAAAAGAAGCTCAGCAATCCACACTCTCCGTCGAATCACCGGTACAACGTTAGCGGTTACCTTCTCCACTTTCACAGAACATAACGGCACCTCGCTGTCGGATGCTTTTGCTCTTTGGGATTATCAAAGCGGCAGATATTCTTTCATCTTAAATTTTACGTCTTTGTCCTGACTGATGTTTATCCTGTTTGGCTGCGAAATAAATATAAAATTAATACATATGTTTTAATGATGTATTTTTATAAATTATTTTCCACATGAATTTTAATAAATTTAATCTATTCCTTTATACGCAATACATTTACTTTCCTCTTTTGATGATCTTAAATGTCTTATTTTTCGTAATGTGTATAACAAGGAATAGTGATGAAATTTAAAAAATGTCTTCTGCCTGTGGCAATGTTGGCGTCATTCACTCTGGCAGGATGCCAGTCAAATGCTGATGATCATGCCGCCGATGTTTATCAAACCGATCAACTGAATACCAAACAAGAAACTAAAACCGTTAATATTATTTCCATTCTTCCCGCAAAAGTTGCCGTAGACAACTCCCAAAATAAACGAAACGCACAAGCCTTCGGCGCGCTTATTGGTGCAGTCGCTGGCGGTGTAATCGGCCACAACGTGGGGTCTGGCAGCAATTCCGGAACGACGGCAGGTGCAGTTGGTGGCGGAGCTGTTGGCGCGGCAGCAGGTTCTATGGTGAATGATAAAACCTTAGTGGAAGGTGTTTCTCTAACGTATAAGGAAGGCACCAAAGTGTATACCTCCACCCAGGTGGGTAAAGAGTGCCAGTTTACGACAGGTTTAGCCGTTGTTATTACCACGACGTATAACGAAACGCGTATTCAGCCAAATACCAAATGTCCTGAAAAGAGCTAATAATCAGGAGGAGTCATGAAGAAAGTTTTTCTTTGCGCCATCTTAGCCTCCTTAAGCTATCCGGCTATCGCCTCATCATTGCAGGATCAACTCTCTGCTGTCGCAGAAGCGGAACAGCAAGGTAAAAATGAAGAGCAAAGGCAGCATGACGAATGGGTCGCGGAGCGCAACAGGGAAATCCAGCAAGAGAAGCAACGTCGCGCAAATGCCCAGGCCGCCGCTAATAAAAGAGCGGCAACGGCAGCGGCAAATAAGAAAGCTCGTCAGGATAAACTGGACGCCGAAGCCACTGCGGACAAAAAACGCGATCAAAGTTATGAAGATGAGCTACGCAGCTTAGAGATTCAGAAACAAAAACTGGCGCTGGCGAAAGAAGAAACCCGCGTTAAGCGCGAAAACGAATTTATCGATCAGGAACTGAAGCACAAAGCTGCGCAAACCGATGTGGTGCAATCTGAAGCTGACGCCAACAGAAATATGACTGAAGGCGGTCGCGATCTGATGAAAAGCGTGGGCAAAGCAGAAGAGAACAAATCGGACAGCTGGTTTAATTAATCGATGTTAGTAACTTCAAGCCTATGATTCTTGAAGATAAAAAACCCTCTGTAGTAACAGAGGGTTTTGTTCATTCATAGTGCAGGGTCAAATCATTCCCACTCAATGGTAGCTGGCGGCTTGCCGCTGATGTCATACACCACGCGGGAAATACCGTTCACTTCATTGATAATGCGGTTGGAAACGCGACCGAGGAAGTCATACGGCAGGTGCGCCCAGTGTGCGGTCATAAAGTCGATGGTTTCGACAGCACGCAGAGAAACAACCCAGTCATACTTACGACCATCGCCCATTACGCCAACGGAACGTACCGGCAGGAAGACGGTGAATGCCTGGCTGACTTTGTCGTACAGGTCCGCTTTACGCAGTTCTTCAATGAAGATGGCGTCAGCACGGCGCAGCAGGTCACAATACTCTTTCTTCACTTCACCCAGAACACGAACGCCAAGGCCTGGTCCCGGGAACGGGTGACGGTACAGCATGTCGTACGGCAGGCCCAGCTCCAGACCAATCTTACGCACTTCGTCTTTGAACAGCTCTTTCAGCGGTTCAACCAGGCCCATCTTCATCTCTTTCGGCAGGCCGCCCACGTTGTGGTGAGATTTGATGACGTGTGCTTTACCGGTTGCAGACGCCGCAGATTCGATAACGTCAGGGTAGATAGTACCCTGCGCCAGCCACTTCACGTCTTCCAGTTTCAGCGCTTCTTCATCGAATACTTCAACGAAAACGCGCCCGATGATTTTACGTTTTGCTTCCGGATCGTTTTCGCCAGCCAGCGCTGACAGGAAGCGATCTTCTGCCGGAACGTGAACAATATTGAGACCAAAGTGATCGCCAAACATATCCAGAACCTGCTCTGCTTCGTTGAGACGCAGCAGGCCGTTGTCGACGAATACGCAAGTCAGGTTTTTACCGATAGCGCGGTGCAGCAGCATTGCGGTTACGGAGGAATCCACACCACCAGAGAGGCCGAGGATGACTTTATCGTCGCCTACCTGCTCGCGGATGCGAGCTACAGCATCGTCGATAATTTTCGCCGGGGTCCACAGGGCTTCACACTGGCAGATATCACGCACAAAACGCTCCAGCATGCGCATACCCTGGCGGGTGTGAGTCACTTCCGGGTGGAACTGTACGCCATAGAAGCGTTTTTCTTCGTTAGCCATAATGGCAAACGGGCAGCTTTCGGTGCTGGCAACGGTGACGAAGTCGGACGGGATAGCGGTAACTTTATCGCCGTGGCTCATCCAGACATCGAGCAGCGGTTTACCGTCTGCGGTCAGAGCATCTTCGATACCGCGAACCAGTGCGCTGTCGTTTACGACTTCAACCTGCGCGTAGCCAAATTCACGTTCGTTAGAGGCTTCAACGTGACCGCCCAACTGCATCGCCATGGTCTGCATGCCATAGCAAACGCCGAATACCGGTACGCCTGCTTCAAAGACATACTGCGGCGCACGCGGGCTGTTTTCTTCGGTGGTGCTTTCCGGGCCGCCGGAAAGAATAATGCCGCTTGGATTGAAGTCACGAATTTGTGCTTCTGTCACATCCCACGCCCACAGTTCGCAGTAAACGCCCAGCTCACGCACGCGGCGCGCAACCAGTTGAGTATACTGGGAACCGAAGTCCAGAATGAGGATGCGATGCTTATGAATGTTTTCCGTCATTGACGCTTATTCCGAGGCAAGTGAAACAGATAATATAAATCGCCCGACATGAAGTCGGGCGAAGAGAATCAGGAGCCCAGACGGTAGTTCGGGGACTCTTTAGTAATGGTCACGTCGTGAACGTGGCTTTCCTGAATGCCCGCACCGCTGATACGTACAAACTCCGCTTTAGTACGCAGTTCGTCGATAGTACCACAGCCGGTCAGGCCCATACAGGAGCGCAGGCCGCCCATCTGCTGGTGAATGATCTCTTTCAGGCGACCTTTATAGGCCACGCGACCTTCGATACCTTCCGGCACCAGTTTGTCGGCAGCGTTGTCGCTCTGGAAGTAACGGTCAGAAGAACCTTTGGACATCGCACCCAGAGAGCCCATCCCACGGTAAGATTTGTAAGAACGGCCTTGGTAGAGTTCGATTTCACCCGGAGATTCTTCAGTACCCGCCAGCATGGAACCCACCATTACCGCGCTTGCACCTGCGGCGATAGCTTTGGCGATATCGCCTGAGAAACGGATACCACCGTCAGCGATAACCGGAATACCGGTGCCTTCCAGGGCTTCTACTGCATCAGCAACGGCGGTGATCTGCGGAACACCTACGCCAGTCACGATACGAGTCGTACAGATAGAGCCAGGGCCGATACCGACTTTAACCGCGCTGCAACCAGCTTCTGCCAGAGCGCGTGCCCCCGCAGCTGTTGCCACGTTGCCGCCGATGATTTGCAGATCCGGATATTTAGCACGAGTTTCACGGATACGCTGCAGAACGCCTTCAGAGTGACCGTGAGAGGAGTCGATCAGCAGAACGTCAACGCCTGCAGCAACAAGCGCGTCGACACGCTCTTCGTTACCCGCACCCGCGCCAACCGCTGCACCAACACGCAGACGGCCTTGCTCGTCTTTACAGGCGTTCGGTTTACGTTCTGCTTTCTGGAAATCTTTCACGGTGATCATGCCGATCAGGTGGAATTCGTCATCAACCACCAGCGCCTTTTCAACGCGTTTTTCGTGCATTTTTGCCAGCACCACTTCACGGGCTTCGCCTTCACGCACAGTTACCAGACGCTCTTTCGGCGTCATGTAAACGCTAACGGGCTGGTTCAGATCGGTCACAAAACGCACGTCACGACCTGTGATAATACCCACCAGTTCGTTTTCTTCGGTAACGACCGGATAGCCCGCAAAACCGTTACGCTCGGTCAGTTCTTTCACTTCGCGCAGCGTCGTGGTTGGCAGAACAGTCTGCGGATCAGTTACCACGCCAGATTCGTGTTTTTTCACACGGCGAACTTCTTCTGCCTGGCGTTCAATGGACATGTTTTTGTGGATAAAGCCGATACCGCCTTCCTGAGCCAGAGCAATAGCCAGGCGCGCTTCCGTTACGGTATCCATTGCTGCGGAAAGCATAGGGATATTCAGACGAATAGTTTTCGTCAGCTGGGTGCTGAGGTCAGCAGTATTCGGCAGAACGGTAGAATGAGCAGGAACGAGGAGAACGTCGTCAAACGTCAGAGCTTCTTTAGCGATACGTAGCATGGGCAATATCTCGACCAGAGTGGTTAATAAATATTGCCGCGGCATTATACAGAGCGTAACCGATTGCATCTACCCCTTTTTGCAAAAAATGCTTGCTATCCCCGGAGGGCGGGTTACTATCGACTGAATAACCTGCTGATTTAGAATTTGATCTCGCTCACATGTTACCTTCTCAATCCCCTGCAATTTTTACCGTTAGTCGCCTGAATCAAACGGTTCGTCTGCTGCTTGAGCATGAGATGGGACAGGTTTGGATCAGCGGCGAAATTTCTAATTTCACACAACCGGCTTCCGGTCACTGGTACTTTACGCTTAAAGACGATACCGCGCAGGTGCGCTGTGCGATGTTCCGTAACAGCAATCGACGGGTGACCTTTCGCCCACAGCATGGGCAACAGGTTTTAGTTCGCGCCAATATTACGCTCTACGAGCCGCGCGGTGACTACCAGATTATCGTCGAAAGTATGCAGCCTGCCGGTGAAGGGTTGCTGCAACAAAAATACGAACAGCTTAAAGCGAAATTGCAGGCTGAAGGTCTGTTCGATCAGCAATACAAAAAAACACTTCCCTCCCCTGCGCATTGCGTTGGTGTGATCACCTCAAAAACCGGTGCTGCGCTACATGATATTTTGCATGTGTTGAAACGTCGCGATCCTTCTCTGCCGGTGATCATCTACCCCACCGCCGTTCAGGGCGATGACGCGCCGGGACAAATTGTTCGCGCCATTGAACTGGCGAATCAGCGCAACGAGTGCGACGTGTTGATCGTTGGGCGCGGCGGCGGTTCGCTGGAAGATTTATGGAGTTTTAACGACGAACGCGTAGCGCGGGCGATTTTTGCCAGCCGCATTCCGGTAGTGAGTGCCGTCGGGCATGAAACCGATGTGACGATTGCCGATTTTGTCGCTGATTTGCGTGCGCCAACGCCCTCGGCTGCCGCTGAAGTAGTGAGCCGAAATCAGCAAGAGTTACTGCGCCAGGTGCAATCGGCCCGTCAACGGCTGGAGATGGCGATGGATTATTATCTCGCCAACCGCACGCGTCGTTTTACGCAGATCCATCATCGCTTACAGCAGCAGCATCCACAGCTCCGGCTGGCACGCCAGCAAACCATGCTTGAGCGCCTGCAAAAGCGGATGAGCTTTGCGCTGGAAAATCAGCTTAAGCGTGCCGGGCAACAGCAGCAGCGATTAACACAGAGGCTAAACCAGCAAAATCCGCAGCCGCGTATTCACCGCGCACAGACGCGAATTCAACAGCTGGAATATCGTCTGGCGGAAACGTTGCGCGCGCAACTGAGTGCAACGCGAGAACGGTTTGGTAACGCGGTAACACACCTCGAAGCGGTTAGCCCGCTGTCAACGCTGGCACGCGGTTATAGCGTCACCAGCGCCGCCGATGGCGCAGTGTTGAAGCATGTGAAGCAGGTGAAAGCGGGTGATACGTTGACCACACGACTTGGTGATGGTGTGGTGATTAGTGAAGTTAGCGCCGTAACAAAAACCCGCAAACCACGTAAAAAAACGGCTAATCCGTAGGCCGATGTGATGCGCCAGCATCGCATCCGGCATCGGCTCCCAGGCCACGCCAGATGCGCCATGCTGGTTACTGGAAGCAGGTCACCAGACCCGGTTTATTCATTAGCGTGATACTACAATCCTGTGCTCCAGTGCCTTCGTCCATTCCACACTGTTGAGAGGACAAATAAGGAAAACTTGGTGAAGACGGCCATCCCAGTGAATTAAAAACAGTGTGCAACAACTCTAATTCATTGTATGTCGGTGCATTTTCTATGCTGCCACACTGCCTTGCAATATCCCATTTACTGGCATCAATGATATGTGCAGAAGCCCAGTTTTCGTAGTTAATAATCGGTGAGGATACGGGATTAGCCCCGGACGGCAATTCTGTCGTTAACAACGGTCGATGTAGCGATTTACCATTCACCACTACAGTGTCTGCCATATGTCCCCAAAAGTGCGCCGAGGAAACATTCGGGCTGGTTGGTACCGTAAAAATAGCGTCCAGCGTGTCTGTCGCGGAAGCGTAATTAGCCAGAGTAACCGTCAGTGGCGTTTTATAACCAGGGGTATTATCCTGGCGGAGCGTAAAACTTGCCGTCCCATCCGCGCCTGTCATGCCACTAATGGTATTACCGCTTTCACTCAGCGTAACAGCCGAACCAGATAACGGCTGAACGATGAGATCGTCCATCGCCACCACATCACCATACAACGTCGCCCCAGTGTTACGCGGCGATGCATCGCCACGTTTCAAAGTAAATTCCACATTCGGTACCGTATTCCCGGCGCTGTCTTTCACCGTCACGGTAACGGGCATGGCTTCGCCTTTTTTCACTTTCGCCGCCTGAATAGCTGCGTCAAACGCTGTTGAGGTCAGTGTGACGCTGGAAACCGTTGCGCGCGCAGACACCAGACACGCCTGATAAGCGGCATTACCATTCAATGTCGTTGTGCCATCTTTCATATTGAGCGACTGATTTTTACCATCTGTCGACTGATCCTGCGCCCACCAGTAATAATAAACTGACCAGCCAGTTTCCGTCGTAAGGGTGTTATTGGGATAACGTTGATACAGTGACTTCATATCGCTGAGCAACGGTTGCCGGGCTTCCTCACAAGGGCTGAGGCTGGAATTTGCTTTAGTGGTTGACGAAAAATAGGGCCAGTCCTCATTATTGTTATTGGTTTTATTTACCCCGGAGGTCGATGGCAGCTCCTTCCACAATTTCGGTCGTTCAAAGACGGTTCCATTTGCCACTGTCACCGTTTCTGGCATATGACCCCAGTAGTCGGCATCCTGGGCGTCAGGGCTGGTGACCACGGTAAATATCAGGTCCAGGTTTGACGTGATCTGCGGATCTTGTGCAAGCGAGACCGTAAACGGCGTTGCCAGGCCGGTGGTGGCGTTTTGCGTAACATTGAACGTCACTGTGCCATCACTGCCGGTAAAACCAAGCCATTTTGCCGTATCCTGAGCAAAGGAAATACGGGCTGCTGTCGGTGTGACGACATCTACAATAAGATCATCTGCCGACGATGAGGGCCTAATTCCTGAACGACTTTTCGCCTGCGCCCGCTGAAGCGTCACGCCCTCACCACTCACCAGGTTGCCATTTTGGTCTTTTACTGTCACGACTAACGGGATTGTCTCGCCCTTTTTCGCCGATGCCGAAGGTGTGCCGCCGTTACTGGCGGTTTTCGTCTCATCAAATGCTACTGAAGTCAGGGTAACGCTTGACGGCTTAGAGTGAGGCTGTGCCAGGCAGAGCATTAGAGCAACCGGAGAGAGTGCGGATGATGCTCGTCCCGTGCTTAGGTTAAAGACCTGGTAATACCAGGAGCTACCATTGGAGTTAAGTAATTCATAAATCCACCAGTTTCCTGACGCTATCGGCAACCCCAGATCTTTCGTTAACGCTCCGTTTGGGTGATCGTCATATAACCCCTGCAATTCGCTGAGGCGCGGTTGATATTCCAGCGAACAATCTGCCGTCGCTTTTTGAGTACTATATATATATGACCATGTCTCATTATTACCGTTTACCGAGCTCCCCGTAGTCGCTTCCGCTGCCAGTAATGGGCGCTTGAAGGTCACGCCTGCCGAACTGGTAAACGTTTCCGGCATATGGCCCCAGTATTTCGCTTTTGGCGAATCCGGGCTGGTTATCACCGTGAAAATGACATCCAGCGTGACGCTTTTCGAGGTATCGCGCATGAGTTCTGCGCTGAGCGGCGTTGACAGCCCATAACTGCTATTCTGGCTGACCTCAAACGTAGCTTTACCATCGCTCCCTGTCTTCAGGAGAGCCTGCGTCCCATCCCCATACAAGATTGACGTTACCCCAGTAGGTTCCACAGGTATGATGGTAAGATCATCTGCAGAGGCATCGTACGCAGCTTTAGCGCGGTTCAGCGCAGTCCCTCGTTTAAGGTTAAAGCTGGCACCTGGCAGTGGATTGCCTGCGCTATCTCGCACCGTAACCGTCATCGGGATAACCTCTCCCTTCTTCGCTGTTGCGCTGGGCCTGCCATCATTGCTGGCCGTTTTCGTTGCATCCTCCGCCGTTGAGGTCATTTCAATAGAAGCCGCCTCTGGATGAGGGTTTACCAGGCACAGCATTAATGCCGAGGTGGTTGAAGACGCTCTTCCACTTGATCCATTTAACAGATAAATATATTGATCGTACCAGTTACCCGCATATGCCACCATGTCGTAAGCCCACCAGTAGCTATTTACCGGAATACCCAGATCGGTCTTTATCGCACGACTTGGGTGTTCGTCGTACAATGCCTGTAGTTCGCTTAACAGTGGTTGATAATGTACATCGCACCCGCTTTTATCGATATCCCCCTTTGTTGCCGATCTCAACACGGCCCACTCTTCATTGTCTTCTATAAACGACTGGCCCGACGATCTTTCAGCAGAGAGTAAGGGGCGTTTGAAGGCAGTACCAGAACGCGTAGTGAACGTTTCCGCCATATGCCCCCAGTAACTTGCCAGGGGGGTATCCGGGCTGGTTATCACGGTAAACATCACGGGTAATTTGTTGGATTCCAGGCTCGACTGATAGGCCTGAGCGTACACATTGGTTACCAGACCTATAGAATCATCCTGCTTTACCGTAAACGTGGCTGTCCCGTCTGCACCTGTCACCGCATAAAGGGAGATTGATGGAGTATCCACTCTTGCCGACGTTCCCGCAGCGTTGATTACAGTGATAGTTCTGTTCGACAACTGTACATTCTGGCGATTTGTCGATCCTTCACGTTTGAGAATAAACGGAACATTTGGTACGACATTTCCCTGCGCATCTTTTGTCACCACGCGAATCACCGCGTCGTCACCTTTTTTCCGTTTTAGTGCGCTGAGGGTTTCGTCAACTTTGACAAATTGTGTCGCATCGTTCGCTTCAACAATAATGTGGCTGGTCACCGCCACTGGGGTAGCCCGACAACTTAGCAGTCCTATACTGCTTGACATGACCTCCGTTCCATCACCCGTTTTTAACGAAACCGCTTTAAAATTAAATGTTTGAGTGTAATAGGCAACAACCGTACTGGAGATATAGGCGCGTGATACAGGCCATCCCGTAACGTCATGTATTGGCACGTAACCTTCATCGGCATACAGTGACTCCAGCTCACTTTCAACCGGGACATATCCTGCACCGCAACCATTTACAGATGTGTTGTTCGACTGGTCCGGCGAGAACAGTGACCAGCTCTCTCCATCTTCCTGAAAAGAGCTTCGACTGGTTGTAACGGAAAGCTCATCTTGCAATAACGGTCTTTTATAAATAAGCCCGCCTGCACCGGTCATCGTTTCGGCCATATGCCCCCAGAATTTTGCTTTAGGGGTATCGGGGCTGGTTATCACCGTAAAGACCACCGGAAGCATTGATTTTACGTTATTATCTGTATCCAGCATGGCGGTCAGTTCGGTTTTTAAACCCGTGGTATTGTCCTGTTTCAGTGCAAATGTTGTCGTACCATCTGCGCCGGTAACGCCATAAATTAGTGCTGTTGTCGAGGAAAAATTACTCTGCGTGTTACCCCAGGCATCCGTCACGATGAGCGCGCCTGCTGTCACCGTTGTAGACGCATTTGCCCGATTGACGCTAAGGTTACGTTTTAGCGTAAACGCGGTATTTCCCACCGGGTTACCCTGTGCATCTTTAGTGGTCACACGAACCACGGCTTCTTCGCCTTTTTTCGCTTTGACAACATTATTCGTACTGTCAAATTTTGTGGGATCTGCAGCTTCAAGAACGATTTGGCTTGCCTTAACAATCGGCGTCGTCTGGCAGGTAAGCAGTTCTTTTGTGGCAGATTGAATTATCGAACTGGTGCCTGAACTGAGATTGACGGCCTTGAAGTCACGCTGTTCCAGACTACTGCTGCCTGTCGTGCTGGAAAGGTAACTTGAGGCGACGGGCCAGCCCTGAACCGTTTTCATCGCATTGCCGCGGTTAGCTTCATACAATGACTCCAGCCCGGCCTGAGAGGGAACATATTCACTACCGCAACCATTAGAGGATGTGCTTGTCGCCTGAGTTTGGGTAAATTGCGCCCAGTCCTCATTCTCTTCTGCAATCGCTGTTCGACCCGACGTACTGGATAACTCTTTCAACAATAATGGGCGTTTAAAGACCGTTCCATCCGCAGCCGTCACCGTTTCCGGCATATGCCCCCACATTTTCGCTTTATTGCTGTCCGGGCTGGTGACAACGGTAAAAATGGTATCGAGGGTCGCTTTTTTCGTTGTGTCTGAATAGAGCGCGGCGGTCAGCGACGTTTTCGTGCCATGGGTATCCGGGCGGGTAATAGTGAGAATTTTAGTGCCATCGCTGCCGGTCATCGCGCTGTATGCTGCGGCGGTATCATTGAGCGAAGCTTCATCCGCCAGGCCACTATTGATCACAACCGGCGCAACCAGCGCATCACCGCTACCGGCAATGTGTTTTTCATTTGAGCGGGTATAACCATCGCCACGCTTCAGGGTAAAAGGCATATCACCCAATGGATTGCCCTGAGCATCTTTTACCGTCACCTTCACCTGTAGCGTTTCGCCTTTTTTCAGCTTCGCCGCATTTGCTGCCGCGTTCCACTGCGCCGGGTCCACCACTTCCAGCGTAATGCTGCTGGCAGGATTGTTAGCCGTCGTCAGGCAACTGACATAAACCGCCGTGCTACCACCAACGGTCCGCGCGCCATCGTTGAGGGCTATGGTGTAGTAATGCGGCACCTGATCCGCGGGCGAACTGCTCCAGTAGGGCTGACGCTGCGTTGGCCAACCGTGTACCGTTTGAACGGCGTTACCACTGTTAGCATCATAGAGCGCGTTAAGCTGGGAACGGCGTGGGAGCATATTGGCACCACAGCCACCTTTACTGGTGCTGGAAGTGTTGGCCTGGCTAACGCGCGACCATACTTCGTTATTTTCCGTTAATGTGCCGTCCGGGCTGGACACTTCCGCAGCCAGTCGGGGTCGGGCAAAGGTTAATGCATCGACGGTAATCGTCTCATCCATATGCCCCCACATCTGCGCGCCAACCGCATCCGGACTGGTGAGCGTAGTGAAAATCACATTGTAATTAACAGTATTGGGAATATAGGAGTTTACAGGCGCAATATTCAGCGGCGTCGCTAAGCCCACACCTTGCGGTTGCTTAATTTCCACAGTAGCAAAACCCTGCGCATCCGTAGTACCTGCATAGACTAAAGACGGTTGCGATGTTCCGTAGAGCGTGCCATTCATCTCGATTGCGCCGCGGGTTGGATCATCGAAACCCGTGGTCTGCCCCTGACGATTTTTCCCCATATCTTTAGTGATGGTGAACGCGGTATACGGCACGGGCGCATTATTCAAGGCATTAAAGGTGCGTACCGACATGGTAATCGTTTCACCCACTTTAGCCTGCGCTCTGCTGCTTGTGGAAACATCATGATCGGTGGTCGCAGCAATCTGGGCGACCATCTCATTGCCCGAACAAGAAAGGTAGTTTTGCTTAAAGCCGGAATAGGTGTCGATGTTGCCCGTGGCCAGGTTCACCGACGCGTGCGACGTCTCTTCCACCGCACTAAGATACGCTTTTTGCAACGTTGGTCAGCCATATTCGGTGCCGATGACATTGGCTGGATGTGCGGCAAACAAACTGTGCAATGAGCTTTGGCTCGGAATATGACCTAAACCACACTCAGCCTGCATACTGCTATTCTGATCAAACAGCGCCCAGTCTTCGTTATTTTCCCGCACTGCTCCCAGTTCGTTGTCGGTTTCATCTGCCAGCCGTGGGCGTTTAAAGATATTATTCGCTTCAATAATGCCTAACATATGTCCCCACATCCGCGCTTTGTCGGAATCAGGGCTGGTGATCACCGTAAAAATAACGTCTTTCTCATCCGAGGCGGTAAAATCACTGCGCATTTTCGCGGTGATGTGTGTTTTCACCCCCACGCCGCCTGGCTGGGTCAGCGTCAGAGAGGCCTCTCCGTTAGCATCAGTGATCCCTTCATAGGTATGGGCGTCAACTTTGCGAACGTTACTGCCACCATCAATTTGTACCGGGTGCGTCTCCCACGCAGCGTCAGTTTGATTCTTACGGTTAACACCGTCATCCAGATGCAGCGAAAAGTAGTAGTAAGCCAGCGGCTGATCGTTGTTCTTGCTATCGGTAATCGTCAGGCGTAAAGAAGCCTCTTCCCCCACCTTTACTTTCATCGCTTTTATCGTCGAATCATAACTGCCGGCGTCAGTACCAGCTTCGGTTCAACATCGGGCGCTTCTTTATCGACACAACTCACAATAAACGTCGTATCGTCCGGTTTTTGCGCTTCGCTGCGGTTCGAAACATCCGCCGCATGGTGCTGACCGCTCATCCCCGCCAGTGATGACCAGTAGAAATTACCCTGCATCGGCCAACCAGCCACATCCTGCACTGACGTTGGCACTACCGTCGCCAGCGCACCGAACTGACGCATTCCGGGCAAAATGTCGCAATGTTTATCCGCGCCGCTCCAGGTAAAGGTGGACCAGGTTTCATTGTGATCGTTAACCGTACCGTCTTCATTATCGACTTCCGCCGCCAGTTTTGGTCGACTAAAAGTGTAATCACGGGCCTTCAGCGTATCGGGCATATGACCCCACATTGAAGCCTGCGGGACATCCGGGCTGGTGAGGACGGTAAAGATCACTGCCGTTTCACTGGCCTGAGCAATACCCGCGAGGCTCGCGACCAACGGCGTTTTTACACCAGGGCCGTTGGCCTGGGTGACCGTAACCGTGGCAACACCATTCGCATCGGTAGTACCACGATATTCCGTCGCGGTGGTGGTTAATTCGGTCGTGCCCAGTTTTACCGGCGCAGTATTGTTCACTACACCTTGGCGGTTTTCAGCATCTTTGCGTTTGATAACAAAAGGAATATTCCCCACAACATTACCGACGCAATCTTTGGTGGTGACCGTTAACGTGATACTGCCGCCAACCGTCGTTTTCGCCGCACCGGAGGATTCGTCATAGCCCGCGGCGCTGACGGAAATAAGGTCACCCTGCGCGGGCGCAATCTTCAGCGTCACTTTCTGATCGGCGAGCGTCAGAACACTTTCATAGGGATAGCCCGTCGAGGTAAGTAGATATAACAGCGGCATGGTCTGCTGGGGGTCTGGCTGCGCCCAGGCGATCAGCGAACGCCCGGCAAGTCCCTGAGCGCAAAACGAGCGATCTGCGACTGGCTGTGGGTCCAGTAAGGTGTCCGGCGTCGCGGCATCCGCCCAAACTAAAGATACTGTCGGTGGCGTTTGGTTTTCCCAACGTGGGGTGGAAATGATATCGCCTTCTCTGTCTTGCGGATTGGTGACGAGCAATTTAGAGACGCTAATATCCGCGCTGAATTCACTCGGTTTAGCGGTAAACGCTACCTCATGCGTCTTTGCAGGATCCAGAAAGACACTGCCCTGGTAGACGGGTATGCTGGCACTGTCGGCGGTGGGCACGGTACCGTTAAATTCGCCGACCGTATCTGAAGAGTCTTGCCATGCAGATTCTGCCCATGACCACCCAGGCAGCATTGCGCTTATCAGCAATGCGCAAAACACAAGGATTTTATTCAGGGTCAGGGACATGACAGAAACTCCACCGGTTGTTAAACGGACGCTTGTCGCATCAACATATTTTGCTTAATCCGGGATTAAGCAAAATATGCGGAAACAGCATTCCCTTGCGGGAATGCTGCTGAGTACGCGTTATTTGTGTTTGTAAATAATGTGAAGTTTGTACCCCTGTACCCCGTCGCCGTTTGTCGGAATGGTAAGAGCCTCTTTACCATCGCGCGCAGGGCCGTTAAGGTTGGTTCTGGCGTCTTCGTTGGTCGCAGGGATGACCAGATTGTTATTATCGAAGCTTGAGTTAACGATACCACCCGAAGTGCCGAGCTGCTGGCTGCTGCCAGAAAGTACAACGGAAGTCATAATTGGCGGTAACGTCAGCATCGGTACCCGCATCAAACTTGCCGTTTTTGTTCTCATCCGAGTACAGTTTGGCCACGTAGGTTTTGCCAAGTTCGATTGGCGTGCTGCCGTTGATAAGGTTGATACTGGTACCATCAACAAAGATGGCGACTTTCAGGTTCTGGTTAACCACCGGCCCTGGCGCAACGTTATCGCTGTCGCTTCCGCCGCCGCTGGCAGTGGAAATGTCATAAAGATGCAGCGCAGTCCCGACGTTTGGCGTACCGGTCTGCGTGGTCGGCGTAATTTCAATACCGATATAACGACCACGGTCGTCATCGGTAAGAGTGTAACTGGTCACCTTCGTTGCCAGCTCTTTCGGATCGCCCCCCTGAGCGTCCTTGTAGCTCATCCAGCGGATAGTATCGATAGTCTTTGCGTTATCGCCCAATCCCCCAAGATCCACGTCGCCTTCGGTATCACCAATTTCCCAACTTACGGTTAATTTATCACCCGAGTAAAGACGCTTGTCCGTTTCACTGCCTGTCGGGCGAGCGCCTTTTAGATCAGAAGTCAACGTTACATGGTCGGCATCTGTCGTAGCGCTTCCCCCTTCCGAATAGAGCCACGGAATGGTTCCCTGGAAAATATTGGTTTCGCCGCTGTCGACCCAGGCGCTTTCTTCCGCCAGCGCCACAGGTGCCACACAATAACCTGCCAGTGCCAGCGCCAATGCGATCCGGGTCAGACCGCGTCTTTTATCCTGCTTCATTGATGCTCTCCTTAATGAACCTTCAGCGACTGGCCGACTGGCCTTACGCCAATCTTATTTTTTGGTATACAGCACGCGTAAACCGTATCCCTGCAAGCCATCTCCCGCTTGTGCGCCATAGGTTTGCGCTGCTTCGCGGTTAGTGGCCGGAATCACAATGTCCTCATTGGAAGTGTTCGCCTGTGCACCCACTTCACCATTGATGCTCTTGCCGGTAAATTCCCACTTGTAGTCGTACTGCGCCATCTCTTCGTCAGTCAGTTTTTCGACCTGCTGGAAGACACCGTCTTTATTGATGTCACGCCACAAAACAAATCGATAAGTGTTGTTGAGCGGCAGCGGTTCTTTATCTTTACCTATCAGGTTGCTGGGTTTAGCCGCCCCCACACGATAGATAAATGCATTTAGCCCACCAATTTCTGCCCCGAGGAAAGTGACATCCACATAGTTACTGTCGTCGTAGGGCGCAGCTTTTGCTTTCCAGCGATAGGTGCCGGGTAAGGTACTGGAGAGGGTGACAGTGCCCTTTTCTTTATCTTGTTTAGCGATAAAAACGCAGGGGTTGTCGGTCGAGCAAGGCTTGTTGGTTAACGTCACTCGTTTGTCCTGCGCGTCGTAAAGCTGCGGCGTGAGGTTATCTTCCGGCAGCGCATCGCCATTGCGGTCGGTGTTATCGCCAAAGCTGTCGGTTACATCGAGATCCATCACCACACCATCAACGCCATCTGCCTGAGCGCTGGCTTCGTGGCTGTGGTTGTTCTCTTCCGGCACGTTCGCGATGTTATTAACAATCAACTCTATTTTACGGTCCTGCTGAACGGTGATTTCCACCACGCCAGAGTTCTGTCGGTTGCCCTTTTCATCTTCCAGTGCCAGACGTACTCGCCAGGTATTGAGTTTTTCTTGTTCGGCTTTGTCAGAGCTGTACTGCCAGGCGGGCAGCACCAGGTTCCAGTGGTTATTGTTACCCTCTGTCAGGGTATTCTCTTTGATAACCGGCATAACCAACGTGCGGGCAGCATTGTTTTTCGCCTGCCATGACGCAGCGACAATTTTGTAGTGGTGGTTGATAAGCGCGTTAATGGTCCACTTACATTTTTCCAGCCCGACGGCCGCTTCGGGAGTGTCCTTAATGACGCACTCAGGGTGCTCGTTGGTGGCATCCGCTTTTAACCACAGGGTGACATCAAGCGGATCTTTTTCTTTGTATTCCAGAACAATAAAGTTATTACGCTCAACAAAATCATGACGACTGCCCATCAACGAGTGAGCCGCTTTCACTTTATCGCTATCCAATTGATCTTTTAGCGGAACGCCGAACTGATAATTAAGAGTGGCATTAATGCTGACATCGCTGTTATCTCCGGTCCCCGCTTTATAGTCCGCCCCAACGGTTAGTAATGGCACCGGTTGATAATTCAGTCCAAGTGTTACCGCGTAGGGATCTTTCTCCAAATTATCCGTACCAAAAAGGGCGACTTCATCGCCGTAATATTGCTCGAAGACAACTTTGCCCCCCAGTTGCGGATAAGAAGGTAACCAGGCTTCGGCACGAATATCCCAGCCGCGCGCAGGGCGTTCTTCATAAAAGTCAGAAAGCGGATGATAATAGTTGCCAGAGAATTTTAAATAATCAGTCCACGCTTCGCCGCCTAAACCTAAACGGCGATGTCCTCGGGTAAAATCATAATCATAAAATATATTTCCACCCAATAACCATTCATTAAAATTATGTCTTACCCCAAGACCAATATTCCCGATTGTACGATCTTCTTTTCGCTGCGCAGAAAATTGACTGAAAAAAACAGTGGTTTGATTATCGTACCAGGGAACAAAATAATCGATGGAACTGCCATCCAGATCGCCGTCCTGGCCAATGGAGAGGTTCGAACGGACCTTACCGTAGGGAGAGAGTGTGTCTTCAATATAAGATTGTGCGGTTGAGGTGATTTGACTTTGCAGATAGCTTCTGGCCTGAGATTCCAGCGCCTCAGGGGTCAAGTTTTCAAACCCTTGCGTGGCGGAGTTGATGACGTAATCGGCTCCGCGCTCTTTCAGCAATTTACCCTTGTTGGTTTGTTCATCCTGCTGTGCTGCCTGGCTACCTAAATCAGGTAACGATTCGTTTTGCTTAACATTTATCTCTGGTGCCGCGAAAGCAGCACCAGAGATAAATGTTAGAATAATACAGCGTTTCCATCGCAGCATGCACTTTCCCTGTGACAATGATACAGTCAAAAATAAGCTTTAATATTGTATCCCTGATTATTCAGAA
>ERZ786681.49-NODE-49-length-28522-cov-5.235220_pt1 | contig 28522 bp, 30 predicted proteins | sample MGYA00511013_ERZ786681 | MGnify/ENA primary metagenome ERZ786681 (study PRJEB29978, sample SAMEA3491297) | human gut metagenome | biome: ENVO:mammalia-associated habitat; material: ENVO:feces | place: Bangladesh | collected 2010-04-07 ...
ATATTAGTGTTATATATGTTATCCTAGTAAGTCTTAATAGTAGTTTTCTTTTGTTTTGGCATGATAAAAAATATCCTGTAACCAGGAAGAAGAATGGCACAGCCCATCGCGACACACCTCTAAATACCTCTGTAAATAACTCTCCTTGTTGCGGGTACCCACCTATATGAACAGCTATTATAAAAAAGCACGCTACAAACCTCATAGTATCTATGCTATAATTTCTCATATATTTAGTTCACTATGTTTATTTAAAAAATATAATTAGCTTTTGTTTTTTTATACGCTACATTATTGTAATTGCGCACGTTGTTTAGTGTACCATTCTAATAATTGGAGATCGACATATTACTGAAACAAATTTGGGAAAATAGGTATACACAAAGCATTGCGCTGGATTGCAAGGCTTTGTGCTCTTCGATAGTGGTTAAGGTGCTTCACTCCACCTTCTCATCAAGCCAATCCGCCCACCACTGCATCATTTCTCTGCATTTATCGTAGTTGATGCGTCACTATCACACTGTAATAGCTTATTACTGGTTTGCAGACAGGTAGTCATTAACAGATACCTGCGCATGAAGACGGAACTAGTCCAGATGTGATATTTGTGGTGATCACATACATCATCAACGATGCTCGTTATGGTGAGTTTGATGACTACCCACTGAGGTGAAAATTGTGTTGTGTACCAAATTGCGTACCAAACTAAAATCACAAATCATGAAACCCTTGTTCATGGCGGTTCTCAGGGGTGTTGCGCGTAATCGTGAAACAAAAAGGTAGATTGTTGCTTACCGTCATTCATCATTAGGTTAAATCCGTTGTTTCTGCTGTCTGCCAGAGTATCAAATATCACCGTGCTAATCAGCTTTAGCGCGACAATTTGACAGCGAGTGGCAACAGATCATGTCAGATAAAAATGAGAGGGTAGTCACATTTTCTTGCACTTTATTCCAGCCAGTTCATAAGTATTTCCGTAAAAAGAACAGCTATTTGAAACTCCTGAGGGTTTGCTGTTGAAACGCCGTCTTATTATTGCTGCTTCTTTGTTCATTTTTAACTTATCGTCTGGTTTTGCGGCGGAAAACATTCCTTTTTCACCTCAGCCTCCAGAGATTCATGCCGGCTCCTGGGTATTGATGGATTACACCACCGGTCAGATCCTCACCGCGGGTAATGAGCATCAACAGCGCAATCCCGCCAGCCTGACAAAGCTGATGACGGGCTATGTCGTGGATCGCGCTATCGATAGTCATCGCATTACGCCAGACGATATTGTCACCGTGGGGCGCGATGCGTGGGCGAAAGATAATCCGGTGTTTGTCGGTTCTTCACTGATGTTTTTGAAAGAGGGCGATCGCGTATCGGTACGTGATTTAAGCCGTGGTTTAATTGTGGATTCCGGAAATGACGCTTGTGTTGCACTGGCTGACTATATTGCCGGTGGGCAACGGCAGTTTGTTGAAATGATGAACAACTATGCCGAGAAGCTGCATCTCAAGGATACGCATTTTGAAACAGTGCATGGTCTGGATGCACCTGGCCAGCATAGCTCGGCTTATGATTTAGCTGTGCTTTCTCGCGCTATCATCCACGGCGAGCCCGAGTTTTATCATATGTACAGTGAGAAAAATCTCACCTGGAACGGTATCACCCAGCAAAACCGTAACGGATTATTGTGGGATAAAACCATGAATGTTGACGGCCTGAAAACGGGTCATACTTCTGGTGCCGGGTTTAATCTCATTGCTTCGGCTGTAGATGGGCAGCGTCGTCTCATTGCAGTGGTAATGGGGGCTGACAGTGCAAAAGGTCGTGAGGAAGAGGCAAGAAAATTACTGCGTTGGGGGCAACAAAACTTTACTACGGTGCAAATTTTGCACCGTGGGAAAAAGGTCGGTACGGAACGCCTCTGGTATGGCGATAAAGAAAATATCGCCCTGGGAACGGAACAAGAGTTCTGGATGGTGCTACCGAAAGCCGAAATTCCACATATCAAAGCCAAATATACCCTTGATGGTAAAGAACTCACCGCGCCAATTAGCGCCCATCAGCGGGTAGGGGAAATTGAACTTTACGACCGTGATAAACAGGTGGCGCACTGGCCGCTGGTTACCCTGGAATCTGTCGGGGAAGGCAGCATGTTTTCCCGCCTGAGTGATTATTTCCACCATAAGGCCTGACCTTTCTTTTGCAGCAGACTGGCAGGAGTGCGAGTCTGCTCGCATAATCAACACTCATTCCTTGTGGTTTTAATATTGCAGCTATACTGTATATAAAAACAGTATTAATGGAGGCGTCATGAACTACGAGATTAAGCAGGAAGATAAACGTACCGTTGCAGGTTTCCATCTTGTTGGCCCGTGGGAGCAGACGGTAAAGAAAGGTTTTGAGCAGTTGATGATGTGGGTAGATAGCAAAAATATCGTGCCGAAGGAGTGGGTTGCTGTCTATTACGACAATCCAGATGAAACACCCGCCGAAAAATTACGCTGCGACACCGTCGTGACGGTACCGAATAACTTTACGCTCCCCGAAAACAGTGAGGGCGTCATTCTGACAGAAATTTCAGGTGGTCAGTATGCGGTGGCGGTGGCTCGTGTAGTCGGTGATGATTTTGCTAAACCCTGGTATCAGTTCTTTAATAGCCTCTTGCAGGACAGTGCTTATGAAATGTTACCAAAGCCCTGCTTCGAGGTTTACTTGAACAATGGCGCGGAAGATGGGTACTGGGATATCGAAATGTATGTTGCGGTGCAGCCAAAACATCACTAATTCATCTCAGGGCGGTGTGTTAACGCGATGACCACTCTTTTTTTGAAAGCGAAAAGAGTAAGATGCGCCTTTCAAATTTTTCGCTCCTGCCAGGAAATTACACTGTTCCCGGTATGTCCGTCGGATAATTCAGAGGCGCGCCTTCTGGCCGACAGATGTGTTATGAGCGCTTTTAATCTTCATTAACGGAGTTTCTGCGTGCGTGCCGATAAGTCATTAAGCCCGTTTGAAATCCGGGTATACCGCCATTACCGCATTGTGCATGGTACTCGGGACGCGCTGGCATTCCTGCTCACTTTTCTCATTATCCGCCTGTTTACTATCCCGGAAAGCACCTGGCCACTGGTCACCATGGTGGTGATTATGGGGCCAATCTCGTTCTGGGGGAACGTTGTCCCTCGTGCCTTCGAACGTATTGGCGGTACGGTGTTGGGGTCGATTTTAGGTCTTATCGCTCTGCAACTGGAGTTAATCTCGTTACCGCTGATGTTAGTCTGGTGCGCGGCGGCCATGTTCCTTTGCGGTTGGCTGGCGCTGGGCAAGAAACCGTATCAAGGTTTATTGATTGGGGTGACGCTGGCAATTGTTGTGGGTTCCCCGACAGGTGAAATTGATACGGCGTTATGGCGAAGCGGCGATGTGATCCTCGGCTCTTTACTGGCAATGTTGTTTACCGGTATCTGGCCACAACGGGCGTTCATCCACTGGCGCATTCAACTGGCAAAAAGTCTGACCGAGTATAATCGGGTCTATCAATCTGCATTCTCACCGAACTTACTCGAACGCCCGCGTCTGGAAAGCCATCTACAAAAACTCCTGACCGATGCCGTGAAAATGCGTGGGCTGATTGCGCCCGCCAGCAAAGAAACTCGTATTCCAAAATCGATATATGAAGGTATCCAGACCATTAACCGCAATCTGGTTTGTATGCTGGAGTTGCAAATCAATGCATACTGGGCCACGCGCCCCAGCCATTTCGTGTTATTGAACGCGCAAAAACTTCGTGATACCCAGCACATGATGCAGCAAATACTGCTGAGCCTTGTTCATGCGCTGTACGAAGGTAATCCGCAGCCGGTTTTTGCCAATACGGAAAAATTGAACGATGCTGTGGAAGAGCTGCGTCAGTTGCTGAATAACCATCATGACCTGAAGGTTGTGGAAACACCAATCTATGGTTATGTGTGGCTGAACATGGAAACGGCACATCAGCTTGAGTTGCTATCGAATCTGATTTGCCGGGCCTTGCGCAAATAATTCCTGAACTTCAGAATCATCTTGCTGCTGCTTCGATTCAGCAAGGATAAAGGGTATGATAGTGAAAAGGGATAAAAGCATTGTCATCTGCGGCAGCTATGAGTAATGTTGGCCCTAACGAATAGCGGTTGCTTAAACGAATCCGACTCTCACATTATCAGGGGTATAAAAATGGAAACTACCAAGCCTTCATTCCAGGACGTACTGGAATTTGTTCGTCTGTTCCGTCGTAAGAACAAACTGCAACGTGAAATTCAGGACGTTGAGAAAAAGATCCGTGACAACCAGAAGCGCGTCCTGCTGCTGGACAACCTGAGCGATTACATCAAGCCGGGGATGAGCGTTGAAGCAATCCAGGGCATCATCGCCAGCATGAAAGGTGACTATGAAGATCGCGTTGACGATTACATCATCAAAAATGCCGAGCTCTCCAAAGAACGCCGCGATATCTCCAAAAAGCTGAAAGCTATGGGCGAAATGAAAAACGGCGAAGCGAAGTAATTCCTGTTTTATTCAATGAGGGTTGCCCGGCAACCCTCATTGCTCATTGATTCTTTTCTGTGTATCAAAGTCATCATTCCCATCTGATAACCTATCGAAATTAGCGACAGACATCTTCTGTATGCAGCAAGGAAAAAAGTTCTGTAACTCCATTGTTATTAACCGCACTGGTTACTAGCACGTTGTGCGCTCCAGCTTCCCGTAACCAACATTTCACCAAAGATATTTGTTCCATGCTGGCTAAATCTGCTTTGGTTACTACTCCAATGACCGGGCGATTCATTGACGAGGTAAAGCCTGGCGAAAAAGGGGACCACGGTGCGTCCGCATTAAGCACCAGGGCGATAATGTCCGCTTCGCAGGCGCTGACCAACAGAGCACTGTAGAGGCTGCGGTTTTCGAGGTATTCGCCTGGTGTATCAATGGTGGTCGGGCACCAGACGATTGCCTGCGTTTTCTGATAATGAATATTTTCGCCACGCAGACATTGCGTGAGTGACGTTTTTCCGCACTGGCTGGGGCCGATAAGCATCATACGTTGCATAACGTCAGGTCCGCGTAATGGGGCAGGCGGTAAAGCGCATCATTTCACCCAGCGTACGGGTAACCTGGCTAAGTGCATATTCAATGGCAGAAACATCACCAGTCAGCACTACGGCACCGGTAAAACGATCAAAAAAACCGATCTCTACAGCGCCTGATTTTGTGGCGATATCGCATGCGATGATAGATGCTTCGCTGGGGGTTATCGTCAGAATGCCAATAGCAGAAACGGTGTCTGGTAAACCCAATTTCTTAAACAGATCCTTCCCAGGATTGGCGATGACATGTGCCAGCGTGACCTGCTTACCAGGGACATATTCCTGAATCATCCGTTCAGTTGTGTGCTGAGTTGTCATTATCCCTCCACCATCTGACGCCACATGGCTTCATGTGGACGGGCAATCACCGACCGATAGACCAACAAACCTTTTTCTCCCACACGCTCGCTGGCGACAGAGACCGCGTTATTAACATCTGAAATATTGCCAGCAACCACCATGTAGCATTTACCACCAATGCCAAAAGCCATATGTACGCGAACGAGAATGACATTCGCTGTTTTGACAGCACAATCGGCAGCGTCAATGCAGGCGGCGACACTCCAGGTTTCGACTACGCCGACAGCCCGGTGCTGTTCAACATGGTTAAGTCCGCTGATTGCAGAAAGGATGCTGGGATGAATATTCGGCAGGACAAGACTGTCGACCAGCATTTCACCAGCAAGGGAAGCACCGCTGTTGATGGCCTGTTGCACCGCGCCCACATCGCCACCGAGCATCAGCAGAAATTTTCCGGGGCATAGCGTTTTGCTGACCAGTAACTCAACGTTGGCGCTTTTCAGCATGGCGTCGCCGGTTTCCATCCCTTTCGCGATACTGCTAAGTTCTAAAATACCTACCGCTTTCGACATGGTTAACCTCTCACAAGCGTAATTGCGTTTTCTGTCACATCGCTGACCATGCCATCAATACTGGCATGAATGGGGGCACCTAATGTGCCGTGTGGAATTTGACCTACACATTGCCCATGAACGACGCGATCGCCTTTTTGTACACACGCAATTGCGCTGGCACCGATGTGCTGGCGTAACAATAACGTCACTTTTTCGGGCTGAGGCACCTGTTCAGACAATGGCGCATCCTGATACCACGGGGTTAAGCCCAGTCTGGTTACCAGCCGTTTTACGGGAACCAGTCGATAATTTGCCATGGGATCTGCAGGATTTAATGCACCTTCGTAGCGGAGATTTTGTGCGCGTAATTCCTGCTTAAGCAGGCGGTTTATGCGCATTGGTGAAATTCCTACCGGACAGGCGACGCTGGCGCAGACGTTGCACTCCGAACAGGTGAGCGCAGTCAGTAACAGTTGTGGCGTAGCGAGCTGTTGGTAGTTAACCGCACGTACTAATAAATGGGGTGCCAGTTCGTGACCGATTAAATGACGTGGGCAGAGATCGGTACACAAGCGGCATTGCTCACAAACAGTTTTCGCGACGGCAAGTACGCTGCGGTCATTCTGCATTCGACGTTGGATCAGTGAATGAGAGTTGGGTAAAACCAGCAAGCCGCCAGTGGTTTTGCTGACTGGTGTGTCGAGCGATGTGATCAAACTTCCCATCATCGGCCCGCCATTGATAATACTAGGAGCATCCACAGTTGCGCCGCCCGCCAGCGCCAGGACTTCACGTAAAGACATGCCGATGGGGACGGTTACCGTTATTGGTTTCGCCACTGCACCATTAACGGTGAGTGTGCGGCGCGTCACTGGATACTGTTGCTCGACGGCTCTGGCAATATTAAGTACGGTTTGAACATTATTGACCACCACACCGACGTTAACGGGTAATGCAGCGGGTGGAACGCGGCGACCAGTTGCCATCCAGATGGTCAGCACTTCGTCTCCTGCGGGGTAAACGTCGGGCAAAATATGCAGGCGGATATCCGGTGGTAATAGGGGGGTGAGTGCGTTTATTGCCAGTTGATATTTCTCTTTCAGCGCGATGATTCCGCTACTGGCCCCGGTGGCTTTCATCGCATAGTGAACACCGCGAAGCAGGCGGCTGGCTTGCTGCGCCATTAACTGTTGATCCACTTTCAACATTGGTTCGCATTCCGCCGCATTCACCAGGAACGTGTCAACACGCGCTTGTAGCTTAATATGGGTTGGGAAACCTGCGCCGCCAGCACCCACGACACCAGCTGCCTGTACTCGCTCGCGGATGGTCTGGTCGTCGCAGGAGGTTAACTCGACGTTCATAACAACTCCTCGAGCAGTTCTGCAATAGCGGTGGCATCAGCCGCACGCGGGTTGGTACGCAACGTTGCATCCGCCAGTGCCGCCTGAACCATATCTGGTATGCGTATTGACCATTCTGCTTTTTTTTCTTTCAGCACATTGGTAAGAGTCGGTAGCTTACAGGTTGTTTTAATCTGTTCAATATGTTGAATAAGTGCATTCAGGCTGGCGGTGTCATTGGCGTTGTCCGGGCATAAATGGCACGTTTTCGCCAGCCGGGCATAGCGTTTGGCAGCGCGCGGATCGCCAGCATTAAAGCGGATAACTGCCGTGAGCAGGAGCGCATTCGCCAGTCCGTGCGGCAGATGAAACTGTCCGCCGAGTTGATGAGCAATTGCATGGTTTAAACCCAGTCCGGCCTGGCTAAAGGCCATTCCTGCAAGCGTCGATGCATTATGCATTTTGCCACGGGTGGCAAGACAATCGCCTTTTTTCACTGCAGTGGGCAGGTATTGAAAAACAATTTGCACGGCTTTTTCGACCAGTGCATCCGTGAAGTCGCTGGCGCGAGGAGAAACATAAGCTTCAAGCGCATGGGTTAAAACATCCATCCCGGTATTGGCTGTTATCGCCGGTGGCACGCTGACGACCAGAGATGGATCAAGGATCGCGATATCCGGATAAAGTGCATTATCGAAAAGGGGATATTTAATCCCTTTCTCAGGATCGCTGATGACACAAGCACTGGTCACTTCGGAACCGGTACCGCTGGTGGTAGGAATGGCTACGCAGGTTTCAATTTCAATGCCACACTGGCGACCGAACCAGACAATCGCTTTTGCGGCGTCCAGGGCAGAACCGCCGCCAAAACCGATAACCACATCCGGGCGTAAAGTCTGCATTTGCGCAATGCCTTTCACCACGGTCTGGATAGTTGGGTCGGGCGTTATTTCGCTAAAAATACTAAGACGATTACTGTCGGGCAGCGCCTGATGCAACGTGTTAATGAGTGGTGAGCGAGCCAGAAAGACGTCGCAAATAATCCAGATGTGTTTATGAGAGAAACGGCTAAGTACCTTGAGACTTCCTGGTCCGCTGTATAAACGCGTCTGCAGTGAAAAAGTATTCATTTCCGTTTCTCTAGCGAATTGAAAAGCCGCTGGTTAACACGCAGCGTCGTGAGCGGGCAAAAGTCCGTGCTGACGTTGTCCCTTCTCCGGTCGGTGTTGCAATGGTAAAGGTCGTAAAGCCTTCGCCGCCGACGCCAATACCCGCCCAGGAGGGGCCGTTTTTGACAAAGATTGAGGTTTGCATAACGCGTGCGGCAAGGTTGAGCCGTGAGACGTTCTGCGAGTGCATAATTGCCGTGTGGTGCAAGCCGTCTTCCACTTTCAGCGCCAGGGTGAGAGCGCTATCAAAATCGTTGACCTTCACAATGGGCAGCATTGGCATCAGTTGTTCACAAGTAACCCAACTATCATTGGCGTCGACAACAGCAATCAGTAGGCGCGGCGCTTTTGCGGGCAAAGGGAGGCCTGCCGCTTCCAGCAAGGCTGATGGGCTTTTCCCAACCAGTTTTTTGTTGGCGCTACCGTCTGGCAGGCAAATTGCACGCAATTTCTCCGTTTGCTCATAGTTAAGAAGAAGCGCGCCAAAACTTTGCATCTGCTGAATTAAATAATCTGCCACTGATGCCACGACAATCAGGCTTTTTTCAGCAATACACGGCAGGTTGTAATCAAATGAAGCGCCGTTGATGATGTCCTCGGCGGCTTTCACAATATCCGCCGTTTCATCGACGATGCACGGAGGGTTACCCGCTCCGGCACCAATCACTTTCTTGCCACTTTTCATTCCCATGGCGACGATCCCCGGACCGCCGGTAATCGCCAGAACGCTGATTTTAGGGTGCGCCATCATCTGTTCGGTTGCAGCAAAGGTCGGTTCAGATACGGTAACGATCAGGTTGTGAATGCCACTACAGCGAAACGCGATGTCTTCGATTATGGTAATCAGTTTTAACGAAACGTTTTTGGCTCCCGGGTGTGGACTGAAGTAGACGCTATTACCTGCTGCCAGCATGCTGATGCTGTTGTTAATGATGGTTTCCGTGGGATTGGTGCTTGGCGTGACCGAGCCAATAACCCCAAACGGGGAGTATTCAAACAAAACCATGCCACCATCACCGGTTAGTGCAGTGGTGGTTAAATCTTCAACTCCTGGCGTATTATCGAGTGCCGCTTTGTTTTTTAGGTACTTATCTTCTTTATTTCCCATCCCCGTTTCTTTGGCGCTTTCTTCTGCCAGTTCGGTAAGGCGGGGCATTAATTCTTCGCGAATGGCGCTGATAATGGCGCTACGGGTTTTAAGCGGGCACCGTTGAAAGCGTAAAAAGGCCTGGTGTGCTGCGCAGACCGCTTCATCAACAGTCTGGAAAATAGCGTTTCTTTGCATTCGTGGTGTAGCGGGGACAAGTTGTTCACGCAGAATATTGCGGATCAGTGTTTCTAATTCAGAGTTATTCATTGGTTTACTCCCACGTTAATTGCCGCCATTGCGCTTTGGGCAATATCCATGTCTTGTTCAACGCTACCACCGCTGATGCCAAGCCCCCCGAGCAATATTCCGTCACGCCAGAGGGGGAAGCCGCCACCAAAGGTGACGACTTTGCCTTGCATATGGCTTTCGAGCCCGTAAAGCGGCGCGCCGGGTTGCACGGTATCAGCAAGTTTGTGGGTTGCCGTTTTCATCGCCACGGCAGTCCAGGCTTTTTTCGGTGCCAGTTCACTGCTGACCAACAGGGCATCAGGCATCCGCCATGTAACACTTTCTGTTCCGTTGGCATCAACAATGCTGATGACAACGGGAATATGCAGTTCATCCGCGCGCATTGCCGCACTACGAATGAGCTGGTGAAGATCCTGAAATGTGAGCGGCATTGTGCGTTCCTTCAATGCTGGTGTGTGATTGGCTTCGTGATAACGTTTTGTGATTTCCTGAATCATCAGGTTTTGATGAGCAACGTTGTCTTCCACTCGGGCGAGGGCATGCAGGCAATCGGAAAGTCGGTTGATATAGTGCAGCAAAACATTCCGGACGTTGGTTTCCGTTGTCAGTTCAACCAGACGTCTTTCAGCCCGTCGAGCCACTGTGCGGGCGAAATGCATGTGGCTTGCGGCTTCAGATCGACCAGGCAGAATGAAGCTGTGAACTGGGGGGACGGCGTTCATTGCGCTATCGATCGCGTTTTCCAGCGCAGCAATTTCTTCCGTACTGATGTAACGCTGCTCCGCTGACGGCTGTTCGCTTTCACTCGCGAGTTCGGCGCTAAACCAAAATATCTGTTGTTGAATGGCTTCCAGTAAGATGCGATGGCTTTCGATGGCGGTGGCGCAATAACACAGACTGAGTGTCGCGTTCAGTTCATCCAGCGTGCCATAGGTTTCGACACGTAGATGAGTTTTGCTGACGCGCTGTCCGGTAAATAAAGACGTACTTCCTGAATCACCTGTTCGGGTATAAATTGCCATCTTTCAGCTCCTTAGCGCGAAAGCGTATCGACAATGCCGACCACTGCCAGGTCGATGGCCTCGTTAGGGCCGGAAAACACATGTCTCGCGCTGGAACCACTGCTGAGGAGTACCAACTCACCAACGCCTGCGCCGACTGAATCAACGGCAACTTCGTCGCCGGTTAATGGCGTGAGAGGCAGTTCGCCGTCAGCACTGACCCGGCGAACCAGCAGCAGTTTTTTCCCGATCAGAGAAGGTGATTTTTGCGTGGATACTACCGCGCCAGTGACTCGAGCCAGATGCATAGGTTACTCCTGCCTGATTAACTGAATATTTCGGGTAATTGCCGCTTCACGAGCCAGTGCGGTCACACAACATTTCCGCTGTAACACCAATATTCCCGAGCTTAACTGTGCGATATCGACATAACTTAAAAGTCGATCATGATGTAGGTAGATCGGTTGCCCTTGTTCGTCGCACCAGCTTAGCGGTAGACGGGCGAGAGTCTTCAATTCAATGGCGTTCAGGAAATGACGCTGCAACGACAATTGAATGTGCATTCCCCAGGCTAACGCTTCGTGTATCTGGATTGCTGCTCGATCTGACGTTTCGTTCCCCGCAAGTTGTCGCAGCAGCGGCAGATCGACATATCGGATTTGTAATGACGCATACTGATGAACGCTCTCTTGAACGCTGGCGTCTCGCAGTTGAAAAACAGTCAGCACGAGTGCTTTTCTCGCACGTTGTTTAAGGCGAAAAACCACCTCGTCAACAATACGTTGCATCAGCATGTTATTCATGGCACTGACACCAATGTGGCAAAAACGTCAGGGCTATCAGCGCCTGCGGCGTTGGCCTCATCGGTATCAATATGCATTTCAAGACGCATATCCGGAGAGACGCGAACAGCGACGTTTTCGAATATCAGTCGTCGCTCACCACCTTCAATGGCAACCGCCACTTTATCGCCATGCGTAACGCCATAAATCAGGGCATCCAGCGGAGACATATGAATATGCCGTTGCGCGACAATGACGCCAGATGTGATCTCCAGTTCCGCAAATGGGCTTATCAAACGAATCCCCGGAGTGCCGCTGAGATCGCCTGACATGCGTAGCGGGGCGGTGATCCCTAACGTTCTGGCGTCCGTCCGGGAAATTTCCACCTGGCTTGCATTGCGTAGCGGCCCCAACAAGCGAACGTTGTGCAATTTGCCTTTTGGTCCCTCCAGCGTAACAACCTGTTCAGCAGCGAATTGGCCAGGTTGCATTAACGGCTTTTTCTCGCTAATCGGTTGTTCAGGAAAAAGACGCAAATAATCCGCTGTTGAAAGATGAATATGGCGACTGGAAACGCCCAGTGGGATAGGGCGCTCGCGCATCTCATCCAGAATCTGGCTCACTGTTTCCTGCAGGGTTTGTTTATCCACTGCTACTCCCCTCGCTTATTGGCGTACAGGCAAAGTGAGCGGGGCTCACCTTTTTGCCGCTGACATGCCGGGTCAAGACACAAATTACAACTGATAATCTCTGAGGTGACGGTTGTTGCTGGTGTTTTGCTTGTTTCAACCGTCACGGTCAATGCTTCAGTTGTGTGGGGTAGAATGCCGTCTCCCGGGCGGGCAATCACTTTGTGTGCGACAAGGCCATTTCGCTGTCCGGCGAAACTGGCTCCCGTCGCGATCGCCGTATTAACCGAGGCGACGTCACCGGTGATTTTGATGAGCGTCCAGCCTGAGCCATTGGTCTTCTCAAGGCCAACCAGCGTGATGGACGCGGCTTTTGCCATAGCGTCTGCGCAACTGATGGCGAGAGCCAGACCACTGACTTCAAGTAATCCCAGTGATTGCTTCACGCTGTGCTCCTTAGCAAATGGGGTTATGCCGATTTAGGTAAAATAGCCTCAACATCACTGTGTGGGCGCGGGATGACATGGCAGGATTTCACTTCGCCAACTGCGCTTGCCGCAGCGCTCCCCGCATCCACGGCGGCCTTTACTGCACCAACATCACCGCGGACCATCACCGTAATCAGACCCGAACCAATCTTTTCATAGCCAACCAGTTGCACGTTGGCGGATTTAACCATGGCATCTGCAGCTTCAATTGCGCCAACTAACCCTTTTGTTTCAACCAGTCCTAGTGCGTTGTTCATACTGCATTTCTCCTGTGGATTATGAGTGGAGTTCCCGGAAGGGAATCCCTTTTACCAGGCGGGCAGCGTTAGAGCCAATGCTGCGCCGGGCATGGTTATCTTGTTGATACATCAGCGTAAACAGTGGCGCTGATGCCGGTAAGTTTTTGTAATGCACAATCAGTTTTTCCTGATCGCAGGCAATGCCAACCAACAGGGGAGATTGACTAGCAGCCAGCCAGGCGCTATCGATAACTTCACCTGACGGAATGTGTTGAATGCGAAAGGGAATACCTTCCTCTTCAATGCCAAGAAGCACCTCATCCCATATAGTGATGCAGTTACCGATCTCCATGACGACGATGGCTGGTGCACGCTCTTTACTTTCCATGAATCGACTCCTTGTGCCAGGCGATGAGTAGCCCAGTAGCTACCGCGTTGCGCGGACCTTCGCTACCACGGATATTCCCCCGCCCGGCGACCAGTCGATAATGTGCTAGCGCGTCGGTGACCAATTGCGGTACTTCGAAATCCAGCGAAGAGCCACCCACCAGAACGACAAACGGAATGTCGCGAATATTTCCGGCAGGGCTTACCTGACGTAGCGCGCGCAGGGCATTAGTTACGAAGACACGCTCTTTCGCACTGCGACGGACAGCGCGTACTTTTTCCAGCGTCAAATCACCGGGAATAGGCACCAGTTCGTCGGGTTTCACTACACAGACGCGGGCGAATACATGGGGGGATAGGGGAGTAGGGAAGAACTGAACGCTGCCATCTTCATGGCGTAAGTGGAACAGGCTTTCTACTTTTGCCAACGGGTACTTTTTGATTTCTTCTGCCAGATAACGATCATTTAAGCCCAGCTCACGAGCGATAATCATCGTTACCATGTCGCCCGCTCCCGCAAGGTGAGTGGCAACAATTTCTCCTTTCTGATTGATGATGGAGGCATCGGTAGAGCCTGCACCTAAGTCCAGAATTGCCAGTGGGCGTGTGGTTCCAGGGGTAGTCAAGGCCCCCTGAATGGCGGCTTCTGCTTCTGCGCCTCCGACCTGAACATCAACATGCAGTTTTTGCTTAATTTCACTGGCGATCATTGCCATTTGCAGACGGTCGGATTTCACCATAGAGGCAATACCCACAGCCTGTTCCAGTGAAAATTCACCTGCCAGACCGCCGGTTACGCTGACGGGGACAGAGGTATCTATCGCCAGCAAATCCTGAATAAAAATTTCGTTGCTGGGTTTGTTGGTCAGTTCCGCCATGGTCTGGCGAACATGTTCCAGCATTCCGCCGATGTTGGTGCCTGGTTCTCCCGTCACGTTTTCCAGTTTTGGGCACTCACCGACCGCTTTCATAATGGCATCGGCACCAGCAGCTACATCAACGCGCGTTGTGCGCCCGGCAGAAAGCAGTTCGATATTTCCGGCGGGTATCGAACGGGCTTTAACGTCGCCAGAAGGCGTTTTCACTACCACTGCTGAACGGTTGCCGATTAGCGCTTGCGCGACAGGAACAATATTTTTAGTCTCTTCAGCATTGAGGGCGAAAACGGTGGCAATCCCATACGGGTTAGACAGGGTTTCGATAACTTTCCCGGGAACGGCAACTTCAATTGCAGCCAGCATGCCGAGCGGAATACGATCGATGTAGAGGACTTCATCCACAATAGGTAAAGGAATTTCCAGGCGGTTATTGACCAGTACGCCATCGTCGCGTTGCAGAATAACGCCAGTCAGCTGATATCCGGCGCGTACGGAGGCGTTTATCATCGTCGCGATATCGGCAAAATCAAATGCCGATGACACCACCAGGATGTAAGGTGTGTCCGCCGGGCGTGTTAATAACTCTTGCGGAGTGATGGTGAGCCCTACGCCCAGCCCCACTCCGCCCGGAGTTTTCGGGTTGTGACCGATCATGGTTGATTCGGTGATGATAGTTTCAGTGATGGTTTCCATCGCCACATCACCAATAACCGGAGTTGCTTCGTTGATACGAATAAGCGAAATATCGCTAACATTGATGCCGACTTTTTTCGTTGCCTGTGCGAGCGCCTCCTGAATACCATGGACGTTACGCAACGTACCTTTAATTCCGGTGGTTTCCGCCAGGGCGCTACTCACGAACGACAACTCTCCAGTTGCACTGAGCGTTGCCAGCGCAACCTCTGTTGATGAGTTGCCGATATCAATGCCTGCTATATATCGCATAGTTCGTCCTTAATCGTCGCCTTTCAGTTTTTTGCGCTCGACATAAAGTTCCGCAGCTTCACGGACAAATGCAGCACAAATTTTGGCCTGATAACGCCGTTCAAGATCGTCAGCAATGGCAATAAGCTCTTGCTTAGTCGAACGATAAGGGCGTAACGCATTGTAGATTTCGAGGATGCGATCATCCGGTACTGAGGTAAGCTCAGCGGCGCGTTCAAAATTCATCGCCAGGCGATCGCGACCAGCATCTCTGGCAATCGCAGCCTGAATACGCAATGTTTCAGGGGTAATGCGCATATCCTGGGCGGTGACGTTATCGCTTAGCACATTTTCCAGAGTGAAATCGTCGAGCGTTTTATTGGTTGCTGTTTTAACCCATTCCGGATGTTTATTTGCCAGCGGATAATCCGTCACTTTGGCGCTCTGTATTGACGCGCTGGGGACCGCAGAAACAGGAGCTGCATCCTGTAAACTGTTCATGCGGTTCAACACGTCCCTGACCATCGACTCAATTGCATCGGTATTCATGAAGGTTTCCTTTGTTAAAACGTCACGCGCAGTTCTTGCGGTTTTTTGCCGGTGACCACGTACTTCGTCTCTTTAATATGCAAAATGGCAGATTTGGCCTGGTATTTCGGCCGCGCCATTTGATCGTTGAGGGTCGGCACCGGTTGTGGAGACTCACGCTTTGCATAACGCGCGGCGTTTTTGCCAATCTGACGATAAGTTTCCAGCGTCAACAAAGGCGCTTGTGGGAAAAGTTCCAGGTTAGACAAGGGAGGAAGACCCTGCTGGTGGATAACCGTTGTGCCTTTCGACTGAATACCGATAGCAATACCTGAACCACTAAGACGATCGCCTTCGACTGCTACGAATGCGACATCGGACGATTTAAAGCAGCGAATCACACGGGCTTTAATGCCTTCTTCTTCGATACCGGCAATCACTTCGCGCAAGATGTTTTTATGCGGAATACCAATGATATTGACGGTTTGCGCCAGGCCGAACGCCGGGCCTACAGCAATAATGACTTCATCTTGCTGAGTGCCTTGTTGGGCTTCGCCAATTTCGGTCAGAAAATTTCCGGTATCTGGCGCGGAAGAGGCAGTTGCAGAGACAGGTGCGCGAAATGAAACGGGCTTGTCGCTGGTTTGCATTTCTGCCAGCACGTCTTCGATAATCTGACGCAGTAATTTTTCGTTAATTTCCATTTCTCACCCTTAGTCAATTTCGTTGGGATCAAGTGCACCGGGAATATTTTTGATCTCTTCCCAGCGTTCCCCTTGCAGGCGGTAACCTGTAGCCGGTCCGGCGTAATCATTGACGTCATTGACCGCAGAGAGCACTTGTCCGTCATCGACGATGATGGCTGAGGTATGGAGATAATCGCCGGTCAGTTTTGCTTTTTGCATGTTGAGCATGTCCTGGGCGACATCGGTAAAACCGCCTTGCGCCAGGGCTTTCACCACTTCCAGGCTGTTCCGGTTTTTATTGATAATCTCCTGGGCGAACTTGATGTCTTCCACAATATTGCGCTCAGGCATATCTTTTGAACCGTGGGCATAGGTTGCCGCTTCGACTTCTTCATCGGTAATAGGCGGTAGTCCCATACCGGCAAAGACAGCCTGTAAAGCGCGAGCGGCTTTATTGCGGATAGCGATAACATCTTCTTCGCGTACTGGTCGCAGGCCGCCATCAACCTTCAGGTCACGCTGAATGACGTTGTAATCATCGAAGTCTTCAGCATCTTCGTTTGAACCAGCAAACATGTTGTCGTAGTTCGGCACAGCGGAAAAACCGGAAGAGATAAAGTCGGTACCTGGCAGAAACTGCATCAGGAAACGTGCGGTACGGCGCATATCCGAGTGGGTAAAGGTCTGGTCATTACTGGAGGCGCATTCCAGATCCAGCGATGAGCAAATTAAGTTTTCCGCTAATACTGCGCGGATGCCTGATGGCACAGCCGATGGAACACCGATGCAGCTTACCGAACCATTCTGTAGACCCTGAACGCCTGCGGCTTTGGTGATGTAAATGCAACGAGCCTCGAGATAAAGCATTGATTTGCCTTCCGCGTAACCCATCTGTACTTCAGAGCCGGAGCCGGAAGTAAAGCGCATTTTTAAGCCGCGAGACGCATAGGATGACGCGAGAAATCCTTTTGACCACGGGGTGTCATCGCCATCGGTGAAAACAGGTTCTGTACCATAGACAGAAATTGTTTCGGCGTAACAGGTGTGGCCTAACATACCGAGTTTCAGTTCGGTGGCTTCTTCCAGTGAACACTGGGTCAAGACGCCCGGACGTCCCACCTGTGAGCCGACCAGCAGGGCGATGGCGTTGAACGGGGCATAGCGAGCAACGGCAACGGTGGTTTCCTGTTCATCAAACCCGCGCCATGCGCCTTCAGCTGCGTCGGCGGCAATTTGTACCGGGTTATCTTTGACGTTGGTGACGTGAGCCTGTTGTGATGGTGTTCGACGGGCGCGCATTTTCTGCATCGCCATCATCATCTCTACCACGTTCATCTGCGAAACAACTTCGACGATTTTTGCAGGCGTCATTGCTGTGGTAAGGGGAACGATATCGCTACGTTTGACATTTGGATCGCACAACATATTGGCAAGTTTTACCGAATCCATCGCGATGACTTCTTCTGCGCGCGCGAGATTGATGCCGTAGCGGGCGATAAAGTGGTCGATCAGGTCAAACTGGCTGGCGGGTTTTCCATCCAGTTCGGTAACGACGCCGTTAACAATTTTGATTGACGGTTTAGGATCGTTCGGGCTTTCCATCGCAATGAAGCCTTCTTCAATCCACTCTTTAACGAAACCGTCCTGGTTGACCGGGCGTTTTGCCAGTGCTTCAAATCTTTTCGATCTCATAAATCTGCCTCAGAGAATTCAGATGTAGGAAGGGCGATCGTTTTTCGGTGTATCGCCGAGAGTCGAAAGCACGGTTTTACCGATTTCGCGTGCGGAGATGACCGCCTGGCGGACTGCGCCGGAGTCACCCGAGATAATCAGAATGACTTCATTGCTGTAGCTGGTGCCTTGAGCGGGGGAGCTGTATGCCACAACATCCACATTGGCGGACTTCAGCGCGGTGTCGGCCATCAGAACACCCACCGCAGCCGGAGCGCCGACAATAACGCCGCAAGCCCGTCCCAGTGGAGCGCCAAACGCTTTTTCCAGTGCATAGCTGGCGCGGGCGGTGTATTGCAGTTCAAGATGCCCGGCTTCGTTGGCATAGACATCACCAAAGGTCCGATCGAGTTCTTTCAGGGCAACTTCAATACCGCGTTTCACGTCGGAAACATCGTTGCCACCTAAGAGGATCAATGAGCCGTGTCCGGCACCGCCTTTAGTATCGCGAGGAAGTTCAATGCTAATAACTTCAGTGTTGGTGGCTTTTACCGCTTCATCAGCGGCCATAATGTGTGGCCCTGCGCCAATACGCGCACCCAGAATGCCAATGGAACGATAGCGTTTTTCAAGTTTCATCGCGTCCAACAGGGCGCTATCAACGTTCGCAATGACCAGACCTACAGTGTCGCCAATAGCGGTGCCAACAAATTCTGTTAACGTGCAGCTTTTTTCTGCCATAGCCGTCTCTCGTATTTGATGAGTGGTTTTCGGGAGAACCTCATGCTCTGGCGTCGCTACGCGAGCGATGACCTGCGCCATGATCTGTTCGACCAGTTCATTGCTGCTCATGGGTTAATTCCCTTTGGTAAGATTTTTTCGACATCGGTATGTGGGCGGGGAATAACATGTACGGCTTTTACTTCGCCGACGTTACGCGCAGCTGCGACACCTGCGTCTGTTGCCGCTTTTACCGCCCCGACATCACCACGAACGATGACGGTCACCAGCCCGGAACCTATTTTTTCGTAGCCGACCAGCAAAACATTTGCCGACTTCACCATGGTGTCTGCGGCCTCTATGGCGGCAGTTAAGCCTTTGGTTTCTACCATTCCTAACGCTTCTTGTTGCATAAAGACCTCGCCTGGATTTTTTTGACGATATGACTATAAAAAAAAGCGAGGAAAAAGAATGGCTGACTTAATCGGCTAATGAGAAAAATTAATAGAGAACAAATATTATAAAATTGCTTTTATGAACTATATGTTGTTAATTTATTAGTTGTTTTGTGGATATTTCAATGTGAATTAATTGCGTTGGCTAGTGAGTTTAATCGCGAGTAATATTTCGTTGAGTTTAGTTCGAGGAAGGAACTGTGATATTTGTTTCAATTTTATTATGTCATGATGGCAATTTTTTATTATAAAAGTTTGGCGGTAATTATTACTTTCAACACTGATTAACGCTGTGTTGCATGCTTCGGCAATGACAATAATTTGTTATGTTAGCACGATTTTTACACGAGTCTGTCATGCATGTTAGCAATATTTTCTGCAGAGCAATTTTTTATAGTTGCGCTCGATATACACAACAATCAGCGCATAGTTGGCTGATAAAGAAAAACTCCGTAAAGAAGGTGTCACTATGAATGATTCACTCAAGGCGCAATGCGTTGCCGAGTTTTTGGGCACCGGACTGTTCCTCTTTTTTGGCATTGGTTGTTTGTGCGCCCTGAAACTTGCCGGGGCAAGTCTGGGACTGTGGGAAATTTGTATCATTTGGGGGTTAGGGATTTCGCTTGCTGTTTACCTTACGGCAGGTATTTCCGGCGCTCATCTCAACCCGGCAGTTACCATTGCTCTGTGGCTGTTTGCCTCTTTCCCAGCCCGTAAAGTGCTGCCATTTTGTGTGGCGCAATTAGCGGGTGCTTTTGGTGGTGCGGTTCTGGCATATTCTCTCTACAGCAGTTTATTTACCGATTTTGAATCTGCTCACAATATGGTGCGTGGTAGCGCAGAAAGTTTACAACTCGCCAGTATCTTCAGTACTTATCCGGCAGCGGCGATTAATGTATGGCAAGCTGCGTTGGTCGAAGTGGTCATAACGTCCATGTTAATGGCGTTGACCGATGACGGTAATGGCGTACCCAAAGGACCGCTTGCGCCTTTACTTATTGGTATTCTGGTTGCTGTTATTGGTGCTTCTACCGGACCATTAACCGGTTTTGCCATGAATCCAGCGCGTGATTTTGGACCTAAGATTTTCACCTGGCTTGCGGGGTGGGGAGAAATTGCGATGACTGGTGGACGCAATATTCCTTATTTCATTGTACCCATTATTGCACCGATCATTGGGGCATGTGTTGGTGCGGCGATTTATCGCTATCTCATTGCAAAGAATTTACCTGTCAATAGTGTAACGCCTAAAGAAATTAGCGAATAACGAAATAATCTGGCAGTTATAAACGTTTATTTTTTTACTGTTTGTGATCTGCTTTCCGAACTTATTAAAAAGTCTCCCGCTTCATGGAGGCTTTTGTTATTGTCCTTTGTGCTTCTCGTCAGTAAATCATCAGGGATGATGTGAAGATTAAATGTAAAACAATTGTTTTGCTATAACAATAAATTAACTGGGAGGTTTTATCATGATTTCTGCGGCGACACTTAATTCAGAACTCATTAATAAAATCGCGCAGGATTTTGCGCAGGCGACCAGCCTTGCGGTTGTCGTGGTCAATATTCACGGCGATGAAATTTCCGAGCTGTTTAACTTCACTCCATTTTGTCAGATGATGCGGCAACACCCTCAGCTAAGCACTCGATGTCGCATGAGCGATCGTTGTGGGGGCCTGGAAGCCTCTAAATCCGATCAGCCTTGTATTTATCGCTGTCATGCCGGATTAACCGATTTCTCTATTCCACTGGTAATCGCCGGGCATTTAGTTGGTTTTGTATTGTGCGGGCAAGTTCGTCTGCGTAATGATGATGTCGATTTGGTCGATATTCTGAATGTCGATGATTGCTGGCAGGCAGATCCCGAATTACTTAATGAATTTCGCAAAGTCCCTGAGATGGATTACTCAAGAGTTATGGCCTCTGCTGATTTGTTGAAGTTGATTGTGGAAAATTGCCTCAAAAAACAACTCAATTTTGTTGTTATTAAAGAGAACAAATTTCAGTCAGATTCGGTGCGCCAGACTCGTGCGCCTAATCCCCACGACAATAAAATGAAAAAAGCTTTACGCTATATTGATGCGCATTTATCAGACGATTTGCGTCTGGAAGATGTCGCCTCGCACGTTTATCTAAGCCCTTATTATTTCAGTAAGTTATTTAAGAAATACCATGGAATCGGGTTTAATGCGTGGGTAAACCAACAACGGATGGCCAGCGCTCGTGAGTTACTGTGCCATAGTGACTGGAGCATCGCCAGCATTGCGCGTAATTTAGGTTTTTCGCAAACCAGTTATTTTTGCAAAGTTTTCCGTCAGACTTATCAGGTTACGCCGCAGGTGTATCGACAGCAAGTGAGTGATAATGCGGCGATGGAAACGGTATAGAGTAAATGCCCCAAAAAAAGAGGACGGTTTAAATAAACTCTGCAATGAATAATTAACGTTATTTACCTGTTATGGGAAAAGTGAAATCAGCTCATAACATACGCTGACAGGTGTGGCACATTTGTGCCTGGGAAGAGGGTGAAAATCCCTCGCAGCCCCCGCTGCTGTAATGCTGACAAACCCGAAAATGCCACTGATCGCGAGATTGGGAAGGTCGGGAGAGGATGACGCTAAGCCAGAAGACCAGCCAGTCAGTCAATACCAACAACTTCGGTGGGAAGTGGGTTGCCCGGAAGCGTCCGGTAGAGTACCGGCGCGTCTTTATACCCCTACCCCCCTGAAAGGATCAGGGTATGGCGGCATCATTTAGTTCTTTCATCGCAGTGCCGACAGGCACCAGGGCTGCACTTAAGGTGTGGCAATCTTGTTTCATGGCTCATCAACCAGACCGCCATTACAGGAAACTAAGTGGAGGGCGAGAGGCATGAAAACGATAAAACCCGAATCGATAGCTCTTTTTTGCCTCTTATCTGGAGATGTGGACCTGGCGAAACATCTGGCTGAAATATTGCCAATAACCTGTTTTGTTGGTGAGGACTGGCAGCAAGATTTCCAGCCTCTTAACGGTGGGTCTGTGCAATCATTATCAGATGCGTATAGCGATTATTCAGTGCTGCTATTGATAGCAGCTGAAAGCGAGATATCCGTACCAGAATGGCTCGCTCATTCTGAAGGAACGACGGTAATTGTGATTGCAGAACACAATGCCCGTTTGCTGACTGGTCCGGCTGGTGGGGCTGTGGCATTGATCCATTATCTGAATGAAATCTGTCATTCCAGAGAAACCGCTGTCAATGACGCATTTTGTCGTACGTTAACACGAGGAAGTCGGGCTATTCCGCAATGCCATCTTCTTTCGTAATGGATTGAGAATGCTGGATTTTTAATTATATTACGCGCAGTATTAATCGCGTAAATGTTTTGCGGTCAGCAACGGTGGGGGATCCATTGTTCTGTTCAATGAATACCATCATACAATTGAATCAGGAGCCGGTATGATGATTTTGGTGACGGGGGGCGCACGGAGCGGGAAGAGTCGCCACGCAGAGGCGCTTATTGGGGACTCTTCACAGGTTCTGTATATCGCCACCTCGCAAATCCTTGATGATGAGATGGCTGCACGGATAGAACATCATCGGCAAGGCCGCCCGGCGCACTGGCGCACGGTGGAGCGCTGGCAACATCTTGATAAATTAATTCATGCAGACATTAACCCGCATGAAGCTGTGTTGCTGGAATGCGTTACCACAATGGTGACTAATCTGTTGTTTGATTATGGCGGCGATAAAGACCCTGATGAATGGGATTATCAGGCGATGGAACAGGCGATTAATGCTGAGATTCAGTCGTTGATTGCTGCCTGCCAACGTTGCCCCGCGAGGATTGTATTAGTGACTAACGAAGTGGGAATGGGGATTGTGCCGGAGAGTCGTCTGGCACGACATTTTCGTGATATTGCCGGGCGGGTAAATCAGCAACTGGCCGCTGCGGCAAATGAAGTGTGGCTGGTGGTTTCGGGTATTGGAGTAAAAATCAAATGAGTAAATTATTTTGGGCGATGCTCTCTTTTGTTACGCGTCTGCCTGTGCCGCGTCGCTGGTCCCAGGGACTGGATTTCGAGCATTATTCTCGCGGTATTATTACTTTTCCTTTAATTGGTTTATTGCTTGGCGCGATTAGCGGGCTGGTCTTCATGGCGTTGCAGGCATGGTTTGGCGTACCACTGGCGGCACTGTTTAGCGTGCTGGTGCTGGCGCTGATGACCGGGGGATTCCACCTGGACGGCCTCGCCGATACCTGTGATGGCGTATTTTCTGCACGTAGCCGCGATCGCATGTTGGAAATCATGCGTGATAGCCGTTTAGGCACCCACGGCGGTCTGGCATTGATTTTTGTTGTACTGGCAAAGATTCTGGTGTTAAGCGAGCTGGCTTTGCGTGGCGAACCGATCCTTGCATCGCTGGCGGCAGCATGTGCGGTCAGCCGCGGGACTGCCGCATTATTGATGTATCGTCATCGTTATGCGCGGGAAGAAGGGCTTGGCAATGTGTTCATTGGCAAAATTGATGGGCGACAAACATGCGTCACACTCGGCTTAGCCGCTATTTTTGCTGCCGTATTATTGCCGGGTATGCATGGTGTGGCTGCTATGGTGGTGACGATGGTGGCGATTTTCATCCTCGGTCAGCTTCTCAAACGTACGCTGGGCGGGCAAACGGGCGATACGCTGGGAGCAGCCATAGAGCTTGGTGAACTGGTCTTCCTGCTGGCACTGCTATAAAGAGACGTGACATGCAAACACTTGCCAATTTACTGAATACGATCCCTGCCATCGATCCTGCCGCTATGTCGCGTGCACAACGGCATATTGACGGGTTACTCAAACCTGTTGGTAGCCTGGGAAGGCTGGAGGCGCTTGGCGTACAACTGGCGGGAATGCCGGGGTTGAATGGCATACCGCATGTGGGCAAAAAAGCGGTACTGGTTATGTGTGCCGATCACGGCGTCTGGGAGGAAGGTGTCGCTATTTCCCCAAAAGAAGTCACAGCCATTCAGGCTGAAAATATGACCCGCGGAACAACCGGCGTGTGTGTGCTGGCAGCACAAGCGGGCGCTAACGTCCACGTAATTGATGTTGGTATTGATACTGCTGAGCCTATCCCCGGGCTTATCAACATGCGTGTCGCACGAGTTAGCGGCAATATTGCTTCAGCTCCGGCAATGAGTCGCCGTCAGGCTGAAACGTTGCTTTTGGACGTCATATGCTATACGCGGGATCTGGCAAAAAACGGTGTCACGCTGTTTGGTGTAGGTGAACTGGGGATGGCAAACACGACACCGGCAGCTGCAATAGTCAGCACAATCACTGGCCGGGATCCTGAAGAAGTGGTTGGGATTGGCGCAAACCTGCCGACAGATAAACTGGCTAATAAAATTGATGTTGTGCGCCGGGCGATTACGTTGAATCAACCAAATCCGCAGGATGGCGTTGATGTTCTGGCAAAAGTGGGTGGATTTGATTTGGTCGGAATGGCTGGCGTGATGTTAGGCGCTGCTTCCTGCGGTTTACCCGTGTTGCTGGATGGATTTCTTTCTTATGCTGCTGCGCTCGCAGCCTGCCAGATGTCTCCTGCAATCAAACCGTATCTCATTCCTTCTCACCTGTCGGCAGAAAAAGGGGCGCGTATAGCGCTGTCGCATTTGGGGCTGGAGCCTTTTCTCAATATGGATATGCGTTTAGGTGAGGGGAGTGGCGCAGCTCTGGCGATGCCCATCATCGAAGCTGCTTGTGCGATATACAACAACATGGGCGAACTTGCTGCCAGTAAAATTGTTCTACCGGGGAATACGACTTCTGATTTGAACAGTTAAAAACGAAAAGTCTGATAAAAGCTATACTTAACCGATAGCTTTCGCGACTTAGGAAAGGGACATGATGCGTCGTGTAAATATTCTTTGCTCATTTGCTCTGCTTTTTGCCAGCCATACTAGCCTGGCGGTAACTTATCCATTACCTCCAGAGGGTAGCCGTTTAGTGGGGCAGTCGCTTACTGTAACTGTTCCTGATCACAATACCCAGCCGCTGGAGACTTTTGCCGCACAATACGGGCAAGGGTTAAGTAACATGCTGGAAGCGAATCCGGGCGCTGATGTCTTCTTACCGAAGTCAGGTTCGCAACTCACCATTCCGCAGCAACTGATTTTGCCCGCCACTGTTCGTAAAGGGATTGTGGTTAACGTCGCTGAGATGCGTCTTTATTACTACCCACCAGACAGTAATACTGTGGAAGTCTTTCCTATTGGTATCGGCCAGGCTGGGCGAGAAACCCCGCGTAACTGGGTGACTACCGTTGAACGTAAACAAGAAGCACCAACCTGGACGCCAACGCCGAACACCCGGCGCGAATATGCGAAACGAGGGGAGAGTTTGCCCGCATTTGTTCCTGCGGGGCCCGATAATCCCATGGGGCTGTACGCGATTTATATTGGCAGGCTATATGCCATCCACGGTACCAATGCCAATTTTGGTATTGGGCTCCGGGTAAGTCAGGGCTGTATTCGTCTGCGCAATGACGATATCAAATATCTGTTTGATAATGTTCCTGTAGGTACTCGTGTGCAAATTATTGATCAGCCAGTGAAATACACAACGGAACCGGATGGTTCAAAGTGGCTGGAAGTTCATGAGCCGCTGTCGCGCAATCGTGCTGAATATGAGTCTGACCGAAAAGTGCCATTGCCGGTAACCCCATCTTTGCGGGCGTTTATCAACGGGCAAGAAGTTGATGTGAATCGCGCAAATGCTGCGTTGCAACGTCGATCGGGAATGCCTGTGCAAATTAGTTCTGGTTCAAGACAGATGTTTTAAGAGCGTTGGTAATTAGAAAGCAAAAAGCCTGCTAGAAAGCAGGCTTTTTTGAATTTGGCTCCTCTGACTGGACTCGAACCAGTGACATACGGATTAACAGTCCGCCGTTCTACCGACTGAACTACAGAGGAATCGTGTGAACGGGGCGCATATTAATGGCAGTGCATGGTGATGTCAAAGGGTGAAATGCATTTTTTTGTTTGTTTGCTGTCAATTTCAACAAAGTGATGAGATTTCAATCTTATTGGTAATGAACCATCGTGGTGCATACCCTCCTTTTATAGGGCAGGGGAACGCGACTGCTGGTGAAAAGAGCCAATGACGAATCTATCATAATCTCTTATTTGACAGTTGGTTAGCTTGTACATCAACGCCAAAATAAAACTGGCAAGCATCTTGCAATCTGGTTGTAAGTAATGGCGGCACTTGGGCCGATTCTCAAAAACCGGAGGCAACATGAACTTCAGACGCCTGAAATACTTCGTAAAAATTGTAGATATTGGTAGCCTGACTCAGGCTGCTGAAGTATTGCATATCGCACAACCAGCGCTCAGCCAGCAGGTTGCCACACTCGAAGGTGAGTTAAATCAACAACTTTTGATTCGCACAAAACGGGGCGTTACGCCAACAGACGCCGGAAAAATTCTCTATACCCATGCGCGGGCCATTTTACGTCAGTGTGAGCAGGCCCAACTGGCGGTGCATAACGTTGGTCAGGCATTATCGGGGCAAGTCTCGATTGGCTTTGCGCCAGGAACCGCTGCGTCATCCATCACCATGCCCTTATTACAGGCGGTTCGCGCTGAATTCCCGGAGGTCGTTATCTATCTTCATGAAAATAGCGGTGCAGTGCTTAACGAAAAACTGATAAATCACCAACTCGATATGGCGGTGATTTATGAGCATTCCCCTGTGGCTGGTGTATCCAGTCAGGCTTTGCTGAAAGAAGATCTTTTCCTGGTAGGAACTCAAGATTGCCCGGGGCAAAGCGTTGATGTTAATGCTATTGCACAAATGAACCTTTTTCTCCCCAGTGATTACAGCGCTGTTAGACTTCGTGTTGATGAGGCGTTTTCCCTACGGCGGCTCACGGCAAAAGTCATTGGTGAAATTGAGTCTATTGCTACGCTTACCGCAGCGATTGCCAGCGGCATGGGCGTTGCAGTATTACCCGAATCGGCCGCGCGTTCGTTATGTGGCGCAGTAAATGGGTGGATGTCACGCATTACCACGCCTTCCATGAGTCTCTCTTTGTCATTAAATTTACCCGCCAGAGCGAACTTATCGCCACAGGCACAGGCAGTGAAAGAGTTGTTAATGTCAGTGATTAGTTCTCCAGTGATGGAAAAAAGGCAGTGGCAATTGGTGAGCTAAGCGTTATATCGGGATGGAATAAGATGCGGGTTTTTATTATTTGTTATGCCGGGCATTAGACTTTAACAATAACGGGATATCTGAACTGCCCGGAGTTTACCGTGAATTTCCAACAACTAAAGATAATCCGCGAGGCTGCACGTCAGGATTACAACCTGACAGAGGTTGCGAATATGCTTTTTACCTCACAGTCAGGCGTCAGCCGTCACATTCGGGAACTGGAGGATGAACTTGGCATCGAAATATTTGTTCGACGAGGTAAGCGACTGCTGGGCATGACTGAACCGGGCAAAGCATTACTGGTCATTGCAGAACGCATTCTTAATGAAGCCAGTAATGTTCGTCGGCTTGCAGACCTGTTTACCAACGATACGTCTGGCGTTCTCACTATTGCAACGACGCATACTCAGGCACGTTATAGCTTGCCTGAGGTCATTAAAGCTTTTCGCGAACTTTTCCCGGAGGTTCGGCTGGAGCTAATCCAGGGTACACCACAGGAAATTGCGACGTTGTTGCAAAATGGCGAAGCTGATATTGGTATCGCCAGCGAGCGTTTGAGTAATGACCCGCAGCTCGTCGCCTTCCCGTGGTTTCGTTGGCACCATAGTTTGCTTGTTCCACTCGATCATCCCTTGACGCAAATTACACCGTTGACGCTGGAATCAATAGCGAAGTGGCCGTTAATTACTTACCGACAGGGGATTACGGGGCGCTCACGTATTGATGACGCATTTGTCCGCAAAGGTTTGCTGGCAGATATTGTATTAAGTGCGCAGGATTCTGATGTCATTAAAACCTATGTTGCTCTTGGGCTGGGGATCGGATTAGTTGCCGAACAATCCAGTGGTGAACAAGAGGAAAAGAATTTAATCCGTCTGGATACGAGGCATCTTTTCGATGCTAATACTGTCTGGTTGGGACTGAAGCGAGGGCAACTTCAACGTAACTATGTCTGGCGCTTTCTGGAACTTTGTAATGCAGGACTGTCAGTTGAGGATATCAAGCGCCAGGTGATGGAGAATAGTGAAGAGGAAATTGATTATCAGATATAGCAAAAAGCCCGCTATAAAAGCGGGCTTTTCAGAAATTTGGCTCCTCTGACTGGACTCGAACCAGTGACATACGGAT
>ERZ786681.62-NODE-62-length-26342-cov-5.443109_pt1 | contig 26342 bp, 32 predicted proteins | sample MGYA00511013_ERZ786681 | MGnify/ENA primary metagenome ERZ786681 (study PRJEB29978, sample SAMEA3491297) | human gut metagenome | biome: ENVO:mammalia-associated habitat; material: ENVO:feces | place: Bangladesh | collected 2010-04-07 ...
CCGAACAAAAAAGTTCAATTAAAAATCGAAAGCAATGAAGGTAATAAAATGAAAATTAAATCGGCTAATTGCCGTTTGCAGTGACCGGTGAAAACTATACTTTCACCGATACAGACCATCTGTGAGGGCAGATGGTCTGTATTTGTTCACTCACCAGTTATCATCAGAACTGATAAGTCATACCAACGGCAACGATATTATCCGTTGCAACACCTGCATCCTGGGTAAACTGACTTTCATCAATCAGATTGATTTTATAATCAACATAGGTGGACATATTTTTATTAAAATAATATGTTGTACCCACATCAATATATTTAACCAGATCCTGATTGCCATAGTTTTTACCACCGACAATTATATCCTGAGCACGAGACTGCAGGAACGCCAGAGATGGACGCAAACCGAAATCAAACTGATACTGTAATACCGCTTCAAAGTTCTGGGCTTTATCTGCCACCCCTTTGTCGCCAAAGGTCGTCATATTCTGAGTCTCAGAATATATTGTCGCCAGATAAATGTTGTTGGCATCATATTTAAGCCCGGTGCCCCACATCTCAGCGTGTTTACCTTTTGCAACACTGCCGGAATCAACAACTGTTTGAGTACCGTTTACTGTTTGCGTACCATTCAGGCCTTTCACCTGATTGTTGGTACGGTCTGCGTTAGTATATGCAGCCACGATACCAAAACCTTCATATTCATAACTGGCAGAGAAACCATAACCATCACCATTAGCTTCCTGAAGGTCATCACGTTCATTCTTGCCCTGATACTGAGCTGCAAAATTCAGGCCATCAACAAGTCCAAAGAAATCAGTATTACGGTAAGTCGCCACACCAGAAGTACGGGCAGTCATGAAGTTATCGGTCTGGGTCCAGCCATCACCACCAAACTCTGGTAATACGTCGGTATAAGCACCAACATCATACGCAATACCATAGTTACGACCATAATCAATGCTGCCAAAGTCACCGAACTTCAGACCTGCAAACGCCAGACGAGTCTTATTACCCGCAGCACCGTCTGATTCAGTTTTATTACCAGAGAACTGATATTCCCACTGACCAAAACCGGTCAGTTGATCATTAATCTGAGTTTCACCTTTAAAGCCCAGACGTGCATATGTCCGATCACCATCATTTCCCTTATCGCTGGAGAAATAATGCAGTGCCGTTACACGTCCATACAGATCAAGCTTATTGCTATCTTTGTTATATACTTCCGCAGCCTGCGCACCAGCTGCAAAAATCACAGCCGCAGCCACGGCTGAAAGTGCCACTGTCATTTTTTTCATCATTTGTTCCTTAATTTTAATTGAACTATTCATGAATTGGGCTGTCATGAACGCCAGTTAAAATATTTTACTACAAATTCTGAATTCAATTCATTAAATGCAACAAAATGTAAACAAGAGACAAGTTTCACACTTTCTGTTAAGACGACAAAAAATAATTTTGCATGAAACAATAAAGATTAATTTATAATACAATTCTTGGAAATCTATGAGATTACCTGCTCAATCGTGCAACTGAAATCACTGTACCGGGCATTATCCGTGACACTCCACTCACGGCACACAACCCTCACCGTTCGGTTATGTTTCGGCGGTCGCCACAAAAAGGCACGGTAACCACCATGCCACGATAAAAACTCTTCCAGCCATCGCCGGGTCGCCTCATCCGTCACCCGGAACACCGCCTGAAACGTCTTCAGTCGGGCATTAAGTCCCGTCGGGCGGCGCTGTTCATAACCGTCACCAAACCGTACCCTCGCCACCGACGGTTTCTCACTCACCTGCATCCCTTCACGCGGGACCAGATGCAGCGTTTTTATCTCAGCCACTCAGCATTCCTCCGTCACGTCGCATGGACAGCATCACCGCCTGCACCCGCTGGTCAATCAGTTGCACAAGGCTGCCCGCAGCTTCCGGCCCTATCTGGCCATTAGTCCCGTCATTCTGAATGGCGATATGGTAGACCGGGGAATACACCAGACCTGCACTGCCGTTCATACTGCCCACCGCTCGCACACCCAGCGAGCCATCCGCCGCCCGGGTCAGGGGCATAATGGCTTCAGGACCGGCCTCCCCCATCAGTCCCGCCCCTTTTGCAAAGGCAAAGTACGTGGGCGTATCCACAATACTGTTGCTGTACGCACTCAGGTTTGCCGAGGTATACACGCCGCCTTTTGCATTGGCCACCGCACCGCCCAGCCAGCTACCAATACTGCCGATAAATCCTCCCGCTCCGGACATACTGTTTGCCGCCGTCCTGATCCCGTTGACAATCGCGGCATTCATAAGAACTTTTGATATTTCCTGCAGCACTGATGAGGCCCAGCTGCGCCATTCCACTTTATTTCCGTTCAGCATCTCCGTGATGTTATTCACCATCCCTGAGATACCCTCCGTCGCAAGCTGTGCTGCCTGTGAGGCGTAATCGGACGCATTATCCACCCAGTTACTGAACCCCTCCTGCAGCCCTTTCTGCCAGTCCGCACGCTGCGCATCCGATTCGGCATAAAAAGTCTCCTGGTCTTTAAGACGTTCACTCAGATACTGCGCGTTCTGTGCCAGAGCCTGTCTGTAAAAATCCTCACTGATATCCCCGGTCTGATACTGAGACTGAAGGTCCGCATCCTTCTGGCGGAAACTGTCGCGGATCTGCTGCAACTCCCGCATGCGTTCACGGAGCCGCTCTCCCTGCCCGTACCCCAGCAGTTCCGCTTCATTTGATGCACGCGCAGCCACATTATCATTCTTCAGGGTCTCTTCCCGGGACCGCAACTGCTCCCGGATTTTTTGCTGGTCAATCAGGGCCGCATTGCGCAGCAGTTCCTGCTTCTGCATCTCCGTCAGGGTTTTCAGTTCGCCCTGCGCAGTCTGGTATTTCAGCTTCGCCAGCTCTGTATTCTGCCCCGCAAGTGCCAGTTGCTCTTTCTGCTGCTTCAGCAGCCGGGAAAAACTGTCTTCCGCTTTTTTCGTCTCTGATTTTCCACCCCGGGATTTGGGTTTATTCGCCTCGTTATTGCGCCAGGCTTCCAGGGCATTACTGATATAACGTTGTCTCGCCTCCTGATACGGATCACCCACAAAACCGAGGTCATCCGCCGCATACCCCAGTCGGACACGCTCTTTTTCTTCCCCTTTCAGTCTGGACAGGGCCAGCTCACGCTCTGTTTTTGTCAGGGCACTCTGCTGTTTATCATCCAGAGTGGCCTGTGGCAGCCGTAACGGCACATTCACCAGTCCCTGCCGCTGCTGAAGCAGTTCATTACCCAGCCCCAACAGACGGTTGAATTCCGTATGCTGACCGTTCATAACCAGCATGGACTGGTACACCTTATTCTGCTCTGCCGCCTGCTGACGAATTAACGCCACACGACGGTCTTCCAGCCCGGCAAGCACATCCTGAATGGACTGCGCTTTTTCCTGCATCTGTGCCAGACGGGACTGCTCAACGGCAAGCTGCTCTGTTGCCTGAGCAAGCCCTTCCGTTACGGTCTTCACCGAGGTCAGATGGTTTATCATGAATCCGTCACCGGTCGTCCAGCCCGGGTTCGCCAGAACATACTGATATCCTGCGATTTTTTCCTGCAGGGATTTCACCCGACTGGCCTGTTCATCAATCAGCCGGTTCTGCTCTGTCAGCGCCGCCCGTGTTCGTCCTTCATTATCTGAGGCTTCAGGCAAAGACATTGACGGCGTTTTATGCGCGATTTCATCTATCGTCAGTGCATACTGGCGCGCAGACTCCCTGGCCTGCTCCTGATTCTGGTACAGCGTGTACCATGCTGCAGCCCCCAGCATCACCAGTCCGGGTACGCCACCAACCAGCCCCAGCGCACCGCTCATCAGACGTGAGCCCACCGCCGTTGTACTGTTCAGCGCATTCTGGGCGGCGCTTCTGGCAGCAATATTTCTGTTCAGGCGTTCCTGTGTGGCCGCCAGACGGGCCTCTGCAGCAATCTGCATCTCCGTCCCGCGGGCTGCCGCCACGGCCTGCTGAGCACGGTACACGGCTGCCCTTGCCCGCGCTGTGGCAATCTGCGTTCCCCTGAACTGTGCTTCCGCCAGTGCAACTTCATTACGTGCAGCCGTCACAAGTCCTGCCGTGGCAGACATCGCTCCGGAGGCCATATTGCCAAAGTACCGGGCCACCCCGACGGCAACCAGCGCACCCACAGCTGTTGCCACATTATCAATCTGTCCGGCAACACCGTTCAGCATGCCGGAGAGCGTTTTTGTCACCCCGCTGGCCTCATTCGCACCGCCCACCCAGGCCATAAAGGCGTTTTCCACCTTTGTGATCCCGTCAGAGACCGTTTCTGGCATGGCGGCATATTCATCACGCAATGTCCCCAGCTGGCTGATTAACGCGGGCACGACTTTATCCGCCGTCAGTTGACCATCGTCCGCCATCGCCTTCAGATCTTTACGGGCCACGCCCATGCCTGCAGCCAGTGCACGAATGATCCGGTCACCACTTTCATTGACCGAATTAAATTCCTCACCGCGCAACACACCCTGTGCCAGCGCCTGGCTGAACTGGGTGATCACCGAACCCGCCTCAGCCGTACTGGCACCGGAGATTTTCAGCCCCGTGGAAATGGCCTCCGTCACCTTCAGTACATCACCGGCACTGTAACCATATTCACGCATCGAGGCAGCCGAACGGGCAAACAGGGCCGCATTATCCGAAAAAGCGGTACCTGTCCGCTGACTGATATCCATCAGCACTTTCTGTGATGACGAAAATTCATCGGATGACTGTGATGCCTGTTTCAGACGGGCATTCACGGAACTCCACTCATCAGCCAGTGAAATCAGGTGTCCGGTGGCAAAGGCACCGGCAAATGCGCCAGCCATTCCGACAGCCGAAGCGCGGATTTCCGTCAACTGGCTGTTCAGTTCTGCCAGGGCACGTCGCTGCTCCCGGGCTGCCGCAGCGGCCTGACGCCCGCCATTCTGCAGAGTCCGGTAATATTCACTGCCCATACGGGAAGCCCGCTGGATCTCCGACTGGAATGACTGTGAATTTGCCGAAATTTTGATAATCAGTTCACGTAACGTCGCCATTCACCTTTCTCCGGGCGTAAAAAAACCGCCTCAGCGGTTCTCATCATTCATGACTGTGCTGCAAAGCTCAGCGCGTCTTCCAGCGCCGCAAACGGATCCACCTCCGGCTTATCCTCATCCTCGCCCCAGCAGAGCATGGCGTCCTTCAGTGCAACATTCATCCCCTGTGCCCCGAAAACCGCTTTCACGATCTGTGCATTACGGATATCCCCGCGCTCATCACCCAGCGGGGACACCCTGTCAAACTCCATCCACATCATCGCCTCGCTCGCACTCAGGCTGTGCCGCAGTTCGGATAAGGTGCGCCCCAGACGGAGCGCAAGTCGCATCAGAAAGCGAATTTCCGGGCGGGCTACTTTTTTCTGGCCGACTCTGCATCAGCGATCAGTTCCAGTGCCTGACGCAGCAACCGGGCATGTACCGGACCATAGACGGCCAGCACCTGCTCACGGTCGTCCGGAGTGAACACCCGTTGCAGGTCAGTATCACACAGGACATCGCAGAACAGCGTCACATCCGCTTCCAGGTTACGGCGGGTTTTCGCCACCACCGACAGGGTATCGTCATCCTCTCCATCACCATTGAGCACTTCCTGCCACAGATACCAGGCCTCTGCCGAAGGCTCCCGCAGCACCACGCTGACATTTCCCCATTCCGGCACCTTCACCGTTTTATGACGGAACCCTGACAGTCTGGCCAGCGCCAGTGTTTTCAGATCTTTTGCCATAAGCCTTATCCGCCCGCACCATTAACCGTTACTGTACACGCATCAGAGGTAATGCTCTGCGGCTGTTCTGCAGAATCCGTTACCTCGCAGGTATAAGCCCCCTTATCACCTGACTGCGTATTGGCTTTACTGAAAGTGTCAGTAGTCTGTCCCTCTACCGGCTGACCATCCTTCTTCCAGGCGTGTTTATAAGGCGGCGTTCCCCCGTTGACACTGACTGACATTGTCAGCAGCGCACCGGTATTCACGGTAAGTGTCTTCTCCAGATTTTTCACAAACGCCAGCGGTACCACATAGGACACCGGTTTACCCTTCAGGCGAAGTGAAAACGTTGCAGCCACCACGCCGTTGGTACCGGATGACCAGGTGTGCTGACGCACTTCCGCCAGGAACTTAAAGCCCTTACCGGACGGAAACTGCACCTTAAACGCATACACCGTGTCATTGTCATAGGCATCACGCAGGGCGTTCTGGGCCTGATTCAGATAAAAATTACCCGACATGGAAATCTCGGACGACGCCCCCAGACCGTTGATGTTCTCCTGCTCTGTGGAGCAGAGCGTGGTCACATCAATATCCTGTTTCTGCCCGGCGGTGAACTGGACTTCCTTGATGGTGCAGTCCAGGCGCAGATATTCCGCCTTATCCATAGTTTCAGCAGTCGCCGGGGCAGATGAAATCATCACCTGCGTCAGCTGTGAGCGTTCATACAAAGCAGACATTCTGCCTCCTGATAATAAAAAACCCGCACGCGGCGGGGTATGGGTTTTGTAGAAAAAAAGAAAAAGTCACACCGTGACCTGAAACTCCAGGGTTGCACGGTAACAGCGGTTTTCCGGAATATAGTCCTGCATTTCACTGACGGATCCCGGGGCCAGCAGCATTATGGCTTCACGGGCGTCCTGACGTATCTGACGCGCCTGCGTCACAGTCCCGGCATAAACGTCTATCTGCACCGACACTGAGGACTCCGCCTGCCCGCCCATCACGTCCGCAGACACCGATGAAATCAGGCTGAAAACCACCCACGGAAGCGCCACCGACGGCCTGCCATCCAGCAGGGGGACCACATACGGGTACACCTGCCCGCCGGCAAGATGCGCCAGATGAGGATACAAATCCGCCTCCGTCATCGTCTCAGTACCTCATCAATGGCCCGGTTCATCCGAGCAATCGCCACCTGCGCTGCCTGTTCACTGCGCACATCAAATGCCGGACGCACAAACGGGTGCGGTGGCATATTCACGGTCCCCATTTCCACAAACCGCCAGTAGAAAGCATTGCGCGGGTTATCCGCCTTCATGGTGTTATCGCTGTTACCGGTGTCCGGATTAACACCACGGATATGGACACCGGATTCCATCCCGCCATCGCGGGAGCGCCGGGAAAGGACCACCACATTGCGGCGCAGTTTCCCCCTGCGTACCGGTGCCCGTGACACCACTTCTTCTTTCAGCACATTCGCCCCCGCACGGGTTGCCTCACGCAGCACCCGGTTATTTTCCGCACCACTCAGAAGCTGCAAATCGCGGCTGATGTCCTCCAGCCCCGAAAAATCCAGCAGGGTTTCGATCATTTTTCCCCTCCCAGCCGACAGAGAATTTCCAGACGCCCACCAGTCGCATCCGGCACGGGCAGCCCGACAACGTTCAGGATCCGGTCACGCCATGGACCACTCAGCACATGAAGTCGTGACGCTGCCGTGATTTCCCGGCCGGACTGACCGCGCACCCAGATGCGGATTTCCGCCTGCGCCATTTCCGCACCGGACTGCATCCGCTCCCGGCTGCTCCTGCCACGGATATCCGCATGAATTTTCCCGCATGACACCCATTCTTCCGTCATTTCTCCGGCAGCATTACGGGTTAACACCGGGTTCAGAACACTTATCATCTGTGTCAGACGACCTGCAGATATTGCCATTCCCCCTCCTCATAACACCGTCGGACAACGCAAATCGTAAATCAGCACGGAAACAGAAAACGGCAGCTCCCCCTGAATCAGTTCTTCCCGCTCCGCAAGATCCGGATTCCGGTACAGCATCCCGGTCAGTCGCATGGCAGCCCCCTTCATCCGGGTTAATGCCTCGCCCGGGATCAGTTCACCGTCCTCACGAATCACTTTATCCCGGCTGCCCTGAATGTAGGCCAGCAGCACGGCGGTAGCCTGACGAACCTTGTCCATCAGCATGTCATCATCCGCGTCATGGTCGACACGCAGATGTGCCTTGATCTCTTCCAGTGTCAGTAATGCCGTCATTTTCCGCCTCCAGCATCCCGTCCCCGTTTGGCAGCCAGGGTCCAGCCTGATGAATGAGCTTCTCCGGGTTTATCACCGGTCATACTGTTGCAGTGCCACAGCGAGCCCCCCCATGTCACTGTATCGCCGGGGTGGTAGGTTTCACCGGCTCTGAACACACCGCGGTAGAGCATCACCGGCAGGGAAAATGTTTTTTCCGTACACTGGCCACTGCTCTGCCGGACCACCACAGAGAACAACCGCTCACCCGTCATGCTGACGTCAATATCCGCCACCCCGTCAACCAGGCATTCCCATCCCCGCATCCCGTGCGTTTTTTCATACGCCCGCCAGAGTCCGCCCTGGTGTGTGGCATACGTGCCCCGGGGAAAGGATTTTTGATCGTCAATAGCGGGGAGTATTTCCAGAGCCGTGGCATCACGCCCGTCCTGCGGAGCCGGCAGGGCACTCACCGCCTCCAGAACCGCCTTCCGCAGAACATCCGGATCGTAGTCACGACCATCACGCGGAACAGGAATATGGCTTACCGCCTCCTTCACCATCTGTTCAAGCATCGGACGCACATCATCGGGGGTGATACTTTTGCCGTCTGCCGGCACCGGTATTTTCGCGACCGCATCATTCACCGCCAGCTTCAGTACTTCCGGATCGTAATCACGACCGTCACGCGGAGCAGGGATATGGCTTACGGCCTCTTTCACCATCTGCTCAAGCATCGGACGCACATCATCGGGGGTGATACTTTTGCCGTCCGCCGGTACCGGAATTCTCCCGACCGCATCATTCACCGCCTGCTGCAGTACATCCGGATCATAATCACGACCATCACGCGGTACCGGAATGGTCCCCACAGCGTCATCCACCATCGCCTGCAGAACCGGATGTACCTCATCCACCGTCACATGCTTCTGTAATACCGCCGACAGGGAAGCCAGTTTCTCTTCAAACGCTTGTGCCTGCGCGGCCATCTTCCCCTCAAATGTGCGCTGTAAATCCGCCAGCACCGTGGAGAATTCTTCGCCCAGTGCACAAATAATGGACAGTTCCCGTTCCGTCATTTTCTCAGTATCCCCCTGAACATCGCTTTCACTGCATCATGCTCTGTTTCACTGATTGCCTTATTACCGTCAGATGCGCCGTCAGGCAGTTGTGCTGAAACTGTTTTCCCGGCCGACGCGAACGGGTCCTCACGGGCATCACGACGGGACAGCGCCTCCAGACTGTAGTTCTGCTGCTGAAGATACAGTGCATCACCGCCGGCAAGGGGCGGCAGGTTCTCACGTTTACGGGCCTCATTGGGCGTGAGAAGCGTATTTTTCACCGATTCACCCAGTGTTTTCATGCGCCGTTCGCTGTCCATTCTCAGCAGCGTGGTGACGTCAAACTCCGTGCTCTCGTTTTCCCCCGTTTCCAGCGCCTCATCCAGTAACAGCTCAATGGACTCAATCAGCGTCTGCAGACACTGGGAATAATACTGCTGCTCCAGCGCCTCCACGTTGTCACTGGAAGGCGGGTGGCCAACGCCAATCTTGTAGGCCGGGACACGGAACACCGAACAGACAATTTCAGCCGTCATTTTCAGTTGTTCCACCGTCTGCGCATCCACCGGTGAAAACGTCGTGGGGCTGTATTTTGCCCCGTTGCTCAGTATGGCCGTCTTCCCGGCATTTTCGCCCGTATATCCGCTGTCCCAGTTCCCCTTCAGTTTTTTCGCGTTTTCTTCCGTAATACTGCCGGGGACCTCAATCACGCCTGATGGTCGCCCGCCATTTCTGAAAAAATACGTCGAATTTGCCTGAATATGATGCCCCTGCATGGCGGCCAGTCCTGCGGCATACACCGGCGGCAGCCCCACAAGCGGATGAAAAAAACAGTTAAAACGGTCGTGGATCACCTCCCGGGCAGGCACCGTCACCGACTCCGTGATCCCACAGTTCCGGTCCGGCGTGATGCGGTAGAACACGTCGCCGTCATCCGCCACCAGAGGTTCAACCCGGTTCCAGTCCAGAATACGCAGTTCTTTTATCTGCCCCCGGGGGTTGCGGATTTTCAGCACCACCGTATTGCCGTGACGCAATTTGGAATTCAGCCACAGTTCAAAAAACTGGATGCGATTCTGCTGTGCATTAGGACGACGACAGAGACGGGCAGTATCTCCCTGCCGCTTTTCCCGGCGTATTCCCTGTACATCAGTCTGCATCAGGCGAAGCCGCATTTTGGCAATATCCTGGGATATCAGCGAAATGCATGAAAACACCGAGTGAAAGGACAAAACGGTTTCCGGATCGGCTTTCACACCCTGCTGCCAGGCACCGGCAAAAGGCTCAGCCACCGCCTGAAACAGGGACCGCCAGCCCACTTCTCTTACGTCACGTCCTGATTTCTGGTTTTTTCGGGTTCGCCGCAAAAGGTTCCACATTCGCCATGCTCCGCATCACGTTTCTTTTTCTGACCTGCCGGACGTCGCGCTGTGATGTACTCCGCCTTCCCCAGGCGAACCAGCACCTCCGCACACGGCTGTGCCACATCACGGATATCCCCGGCCCGGGCATCATGCGTGCCCTGCAGATACTGGATTTTTGCCATCTGTTACTGCGGGAAGCTCGCGCCTCCCGCCCTCCTCATCAGACTCAGCCACCGGACGCAGTTCCGTAGTTCACACCGGTGATCACCGCCACTGCCGCGGTACGGCGACGACGCCAGTTGATCCAGCGCTCCGCACGGATGGCCACGCTGCCGGTCTGAAACATGGAGACCAGTTCCACCGGTGACGGTGTGCTGCTGTCGCCGCCCGGCTCAGACTGCATTTCCAGTGACGCTTCACGGGACATATCCACTGCCACACCGCCGTCATCCGCCAGATAAATATCCGGCGCATTCACCAGTACCAGCTGGTCACCCACATACTGGGAGACAATCACCGGCAGCCCCTGGAAGGTCCCGCCCAGCAGGGTCATGTCCGGATATTCCTTCTGCCCCAGCGCATTTTTACGCATGGACAGCGCCAGGGCATTCGTGCTGGACATCAGCCAGACCGCACCGGTGGGCTGCAGATTTGCCGTCACAAACTGGCCAAACGCGGCCTCGGCATCCGCATCCGGGTTACCGGTTGATGCCGTGCCCTTCACATCATGGGTGATGGACGCCGGGGAGACATCCGCCACCGCCGCTTTTTTCGGGTCCACAAAGTCTGTGTCCAGACGCGCCACCACCGCTTCTGCCAGCGCATTACGGACCAGCGCATCAGCTGCCGGACTGGAAAAACGGATCAGCTCTTCCGTCAGTACCGCAATGGCCGACACCTTCGCATGACTGAAGGTGATGGATTCAAAATCAAACTTCGTCAGGGGTCTGGCCTTACCCTCCCCCACCCAGCCGGCAGCACCACCGGACACCTGGGCATGCACGCGGATATTGAACGGCACCTGACGAAGTGCAGGGATCCCGCCCTGACCAAATCGCCCGATAATGGTCTGCGGACGCAGGTAATCAATAAAGTCCTGCGCATATTCCTGGTATTCAGACAGGCTGCCTGCCCACTGCGGGTCCGTGGTGGTCCCTGCCCCCACCGCCGATTTCAGGACATGATGCAGACGACTGTCATCCGGATACTGACGACGGGCCACTTCCAGGGCTTCAGATCGGACGCCTTTAGCCGCAGCCAGCGATTTGGCAAAGCGGGCGAAGCCAATCCCCTTATCCAGTTTCTGCTCCACACGGATCACCGGCGCAGAAGCCACCGCGGCCACATTCCCGTTACCGGCCTGTTTCACCGGCTGCGCCGTGGCGGCCTTACCGGCTTCCAGTTCACGCAGGCGCTTCAGGTGCGCATCCACCTGACGGATTTCCGCTGCGGTGTTGTCGTAATGCTCTTCCTCCTCCACATCCAGCGTGCGCCCTTCCTCTGCGGCTTTGGTCATGACCTCCTCAAGGGAGGCTGCCAGCGCTGCACGCTTGTTTTCAAAACTTTTAATCTGTTCGCCAATATTCATTATGGTCTTTTCCTTATGAAAAACGGTTGTTGACTGTGCCGCAGCGCCGGCAGAAGATGCGATTTTCACCACCGGTTTCCGGTTGCCGGACGCGGCAGAAAACGGGCGGTCGTAAGATTTAATGGCCCGGATGGTGCATTCGGCATTCGCGGGCACGGTGACGGCAGACACCTCCATCAGCTCCCAGCGCAGAAAATGCAGTCCGCCTCCGTCCAGAAAGGTGTATTCATGGGGACGGAAGCCCACGGACAGCCCCCTGACCAGCCCGGTCTTAATGGCCGCCCAGACCTCATCCAGCCGGGCAGCCAGTTGCGACGGCATATCCGGTACGGGCTTCACCAGTGTTGCCGTGATTTCCAGCCCTTCGCTGACCCGGCGCACCGTACACTGCCCCACCGGGCGGGAATGGTCATGCTGCCAGAGAAACGGGATCGCACTGCCAAACTCCGCGCCCTCCGGCTCCAGGATGTCACCATCCCGATCCGGAGAAGGCGTTGACGCAATCCCGGTGATCACCCGTTCATCCTCACTGAAGGATTTCACCGTCAGCAGGGAACAGGCCCGTTTAAGAGTCACATCAGCCTCCTGAAAATAAAAAAACCGCCGGAGCGGTTCGTGATGGTTACAGTGTGAACAGGGTTATATGAAAAAAACCGCATATTCTTTCTTTTTCGGTTCCGGGTTAAGGGACATCAGGGAGACCGCATTGAACAGCGCCATCAGCGGGTCAATTTTTCCCCGTCCACTGACCTGTTTGGTGATAAGAATGGCGTTACCTTTAGGCTCCACCCGGGCATTGCCGACACACCAGGCCATCAGGGGCTGGTCACCATGCACCAGCACCCCTTCAGCCAGTTTGCGCTCGGTGGTTTTAATGGCCCCGCCCAGTTTCCAGCCCTGGCTTATCCCCACCACAATTCCGTCGGGGATCCCGGCTTCCGCCAGTGAATCCAGAATCTGCCCCACCCCTGACGGGTCAATACCGATATGGTCCAGTAACTCAGCCTCATGAATGCGACGCACATATTCCGCCACTTCAGCCGTGTCATCCCCGACACGCCGGACAATGGTCATATCTCCACAGGCAACAAGATCCTGAAACCGGGACGCCTCGCTCTTCCGTCGGACCACCGCGGTTTCATGCGCCCAGGCATGGCCCCAGCCCAGCCATTCGCGGGTCTCCCGGTCACGCCCAATCACATACATCCCCAGCAGATCATCCAGCCCTCCGCCGTCAATCCCCACCGTCACCACATCAGCACGACGCAGGATATCGTCCAGGTTGATACAACGGCCCTGCTCTTCCCAGAAATCAGCCCCCGCCCAGCGGTCAGAGCGCAGGGCAAGACCAATTTCCACATTGGCGTGTTTTGACATGAACCCCCGGAATGTCTCTTCACCGGCTTCCCGGGCTTTACGGTACTCCCGGTACAGAAAGGCCTCATCCACTGAATAGCCGAGATTCGGATTGACCATGGCGAGGTTTTCCATCAGCAGGTGAGCCCCGCTTTCCACCATTTCAGGAGGGTGTTCAAATATCACCGGCAGAAAGTGCGGATCATGAATTTTGCCGTCGCGCACATCCCGGGCGTACTGCAGTTTTTGTCTGAACACCCCGGCGGGCGGTTCATTCGACTGGGTGGTCGTATACACCACAAACCCTTCCGGGCGGGAGGCAAGCCCGCCGATGGCTTCACGTAACATGTCCTCCGCCTTGTACTGCTTGCCAAACAGCCACAACTCATCAATCAGCGTCCCCACGGACTTGATACCGGACACCGTATTCGGATCGGCTGCCACCACCTTCAGGGTGGTGTCCGTCACCCGGTGGGTGATGGTCCGGATATGTGTCTGCACCTGACAGAGGTCATCCAGATCATCGTCCCGTCGTACCATATCCCTGGCAGGATTGAAGGCGTTGGCTGCCACCTCCACAGTCGGGGCCAGAATCGTGTAACCCGCCGCCTGCCGCCAGTTCAGTAACAGCGCCGTCATCATGATCCCGGCGGCCAGTGTGGACTTGCTGTTTTTTTTGGGTATCAGAATGAACACTTCCTTGATATGGCGGACACCGGTCTGCGCATCGTAGGAGCCAAACAGAGCCGCCACCAGGTCAAACACCCACTGTGCACAGGACTCCCCGAACGTCGGGCTACCCGGTGCATCCACAATCCGCAGTTGTTTAAAAATCGCCAGGGCATGTGCGGCCTGGTCCGGATAAATCGGAGCCGGAATAATCGACAGCCCCTTTTTCAGGCGCTCTGCCCAGTCCGGGCAGGCTGTGCTCCATACAGGTATCATCCGTTGCCCTCATTATCGTTATTCACCACCAGTCGGGGTGGCGGTGGCACCGCAAAACGGTTAGCCGCTTTTTTCGCGGCATCACCTTTTGCCGATTTTTTCCCGGTATCCCCTTTTTTATGGTGCGTGAACTGCGCCAGACGCCAGGCCGCATCCAGTGCCAGTTTCGGATCAATGCAGAGGTTTTCCACCAGGATCCGCCCCATGGCTTTCACCGGATCGGGAAGACCATCCTCCATATATTCAATACCAGGAGACATCACCGCGGACGGTGGCATCTCCGGATTGTTTTCGTCCGGCTGTGGTATTGCAGCCGCCTCACGGCGACGGGGTTTATCCTCCTGCTCTGATTTTTTCTGCCGGTAAACAGGAACCTCATCCACCTCCACCGTCTCGCATTGTTTACGGGCTATAAACGCAAGCACCTCAGGATCTTTTGCCAGCTGCGAGCCTTTAACCCTGGCTGTCTTCGCCGAATAACCGGCGGCAATGGCTGACGCTGTTTTGTTTTTCCCGGACATGAGCGCCAGCGCAAATTTTCGTTTTTGCGTTGTCAGCACAGCCTCCTCCCGGGTCCAGAACGCACTCAGCCGGGTATGGTTCAGCCCATTTTTCCCGGCGTCTCATGCCGCAAATGTTAACTGCTGCCTGGTTAACATTTGCTGAAAAAGCCAGTTAACATTTTTTTCGCACAACAAACTGAATAATAAAGATAAAAACCGCAAAAATGCCCGGGCAGCCAGTTAACATGTTAACTGCCCTGAAACGGGAATTTTTTCTCTGCGTGAGAGGGGGCGCGGTGTCCAAAGCGATCGTTTTTTACGCCGGATGATACCCCCCCGGGGTCGGGTTACAGTCCGATGATGTCGTCCTCTCTGCCACTACCTCCGGACACCTCCGGCAGCGTCGGGTCCGGCATATCACTCGCCGCTTCACGAGCAGACTTTTGTCGATGGCATTCGGTACAGAGCGTCCAGAGATTCGTCTCCTCATTACCACCACCGAACTGAAGTGCAATTCGGTGATCGAGTTCACTGTCACAGAGGTCAACCACACGACCACAGAGACGGCACTGCCCGGCGTCCCTGAGCCAGATATGACGCTTGAGGGAAACACGTGCACTGCCACTGACACGACGCTGTTCACCCTTCAGAATATTCACCCGTCGGGTATTCAGTGTTTTGATTCTGCTCTGGAGTGTACGAAGCTCAGCCATGTAAAATCCCCGTCATATGGCAATCAGTAAAGGAAATAAATATGTCATCGAAAAACCGTACCCACAGAACCACAACCCGCAATATCCGTTTCCCCAATCACATGATTGAACAGATCAACATCGCCCTTGAGCATAAAGGGTCCGGTAACTTTTCAGCGTGGGTTATTGAAGCCTGCAGGAGAAGGCTGGCAACAGATGCAACGCATCTGCGCCCGGCCAGCATGAAAAATAACGAGAAATGAACGTTCGGTTACAGGAGCAGGTACCCACTGTCCTCCAACAATATTTCATCTTCATATCCGACGGAACAAGACTTACCCTGCCGGGATGTACAGAATAACAACAGAGTGATAATTAATTTCTGATGAAATAATCAGGGTGCAGAAGGACTAAAGATAAACGTTTTCTTCACGCCTTTACACGGCCTGTCCTTCTCAAATCGCCATTTTGCCATCGCCTTTACAACCTGCTCATCAAACAAATGGTGCGGCTCTGAACGGATAAACTCAATTCGGGTGACAGTACCATCAGCACCAATATCAAACTTCACATCAACCCGTCCCTTTATATAATTTGCCGCTGCATAGGCCGGATATTGTGGTAATGCCTTAACCAACTGTCGGGGCATATCTGTTTTATGTTGCGTACAGCCCATAACCAGAGAAGACAACAAAATAATTAACGGAAGGTTTCTTTTCATTTTCATTCCCGGCACAGATAAGAATAAGTCTTATTCTAACAATGCCACCCTGTCGGTCATCAATCCTCTGCTTAATGGCAACGACAATTATCCGACTTAAATCACAAATCAGACACATGACATAACAGAGCTTGCGAGGTAACACATCGTCCGGTTTCTTCCACCATCGCACCGGACCAGCGACCATGAGGGGACAACGCCGCGCTCCGTTAACGCGGTAAACCCCGGTGTGTATCGTTTTTGATTATCCCCGCACACTCGCGCAGAGGAGTCTCCCTGTCGGGCTGCGGTCTCTGTTAATGCGGGGATACGGCGACAATACCGCGCATGGTTAATAAGGTCGCTCAACACACTGGCTGTAATGCAGCGGATACCATGCGGCATTTAGCGGCATTCATCGTACACTCAACGGTTAGCTCTTCATTCGTGGCATTCACCTGAAAGGTCCGGGAGTGTAATTGCGTACATTTACCACTGAACAAACCTTCAACAAGAACACGACCACGCTGCAAAATACGGAACGGAATTGTTCCCTGAAAAGGCTTTACGGTTACCAGTAATTTCTTCATGCATTCTCCGGATAACAAAAATACTAGTTAATACACTGAGTGCGGATATATTCCTGCGCCCCTTCCAGTTGCTTCTGCATTGTCATCAACCGCTCTCTGAGGGTGAAATAATCCCGTTCAGCGGTGTCTGCCAGTCGGGGGCCGGTTGCATTATCCATTCCGGAGGTGCCGGTGGCTTCACGCACGGTACCGGAGCAGGTGGCGTTGATCCGCAGGCGCTTACGACCAGCGGCAACATCAGCACGCAGAGTTTCATTTTCAGCTCTCGCATCGGCTAATTCCCTTGAGTATCTGGCATCAAGCGCAGCAACATCACGCTGGCGCTGCTGCATGTCAGTAATGGTTGCGTTTGCCAGCTCCAGCTCTCTGGCTTTTTTATCGCGCTGCGCTTTGTAGGTGATGGCGTTATCACGGTAATGGTCTGTTGCCAGCCACAGCGCACCACAGACCACCAGCAGAATAACGGTAAACGCGGAAAGCATTCGGTTTATGTTCACCCCAGCAGCCCCGACGAAGACAACATCATCCAGGCCATGGAAAGAAAAAGAGCAACCAGCATTAGTGAAAATGAAATGCCGACAATTACACAGAGGATCTTCGCCAGCGTTATGAGTTTGTCTGACATGCTTAATCCTCCCTTCACGATTTCAACGCAATGACCAGTTTTGCCAGCCCATACAGCATCGGGGACACAGCAACACCGACCGCCACCCACTTAATGGCAAAAGCCAGTGCTCTGCTGATGTCATCAGTTACAGGCGCTTTCAGTTCAAGGCCATTTTTCATAGTCAACCTCAACAGAATTCGTTTATACTTCGCCATGTTCTCCCTTGCCTTACTCAAGGTCAGAAACACAAAACCCCGCTTGGTGCCAACAAACGGGGTTTTTACTTTTATTCACTTACGTTTCGCCAGTTCGCAGGATTTCGTGTTATCCGCCCGCGTGGCCATACCTTATTTTTCAGCAAAATATTCTGCTTATCTGTCGATTCCCCAGCACGCCAGCGCGCTCTCCTGGTCACGACGGGATACCTGACCATAACAGTTATTTGAGCGGATACGGCAGTCTCTGCCACCGTCCTTAATCCACCAGCGAATCGCCTCACACGCTCCCCTGCGGTCACCAGCATTCAGCCGCTTATAAAACGTCGACGGGAAACACTTACCGGGGCCAATGTTATAGGGACAGAATGACGCTATACCCGCTTTCTGTGGTTCGGTCAGTGGAACTTTAATATTGCGCTCCACCCATGCCAGCGCCTTATCCCGTTCAATGGCATTAACCTGGTCGCATTTTTCCTTCGACAGTTTCATGCCCGGAATAACAGGTTTACCATCCACCATTGTGGCACCGCGGCAGATGGTCCAGATACCCGCACCATCACGGTATGCCGTTGTGTGGTTACCTTCTTTTTCATCCAGAAACTGGTCGAGAATATCAGGCGCAGGCGCACCGATGGCAATCAACGCCAGAACGGCAGCCGACAGGCCATATTTGATTTTGGTGTTCATGGATATTTATCAGGATTTATCGGTTCCGAATCCCTGGATATGTTAAATCTTCAGCCCGCCAGCGGTAGGACACTGGCGTTTTTCCTGATGGCTGAAATATATCTGACAATTTCAGTAGAGGATTAACCATGCATAACGATCAACATAATTATGATTTATGCCTGCAAGCCATAAATGAGCGGGTAAAATCAGAGTGCCTCTTACTCCTCCCACAAGAACACGATGCAGTAAAATCCATTCAGGCTGAGCCGTATGGACATCTCACACCTGTGACTCTCGGCATTATCGCCAGAGCATTAACACAGCCCATGCTTATGCGTATTAAGACCAATATAAATAACTGGTTGAATGAAGAATTAAGCTACCTTGATTGTGAGTGGGACAATCATTACGCAAAAACACAAAAAGAACGCATCTTCAGTCGATTATCCAGCAACAGATAACGAGCCACCTTATATACGCCCTTTCAGATAAGTCATCCCCGGCTGCATCCAGTCAACAGGTGCTTTCTTAAAGGGCGTATTATCAAAATCACGCAGAAGAGCCTCCAGCACAACTGCATTATTGTCAGCACCACTGGCCATCATTTCAATCTCAGCTGCTACCTGCAGATATCCCATGCAACGACCAATGCGCTTCATCAGCCCCTGCTTTTTATTGTTCTTCAGGTAATCAATGGCAAATTCAATGAGCGCCTCACTATGCTGGTGCGATGGCGGTGTTAATTTCCCATTTTCTGAGATGGTTATTTTCCCGCCATCTCCGTATACAACAAAGGATGGCCGGTTACACTCCCATTCCTGATCTTTATCAGGTGCAGACGCAATAAAATAACGTTTATTTCCTTCCTCTCCGGCACTTTTAACCGTAATGGAGTACTCAGACTGCAGACAAGACGCCTCTTTTTCTGACCGCAGTGTTGACGGCGGCATCTTCAGAGAACCAGTAATTCTTCCCGGTAGCTTTCCTTTGTAGGTTATCAACACATCCTGCGCCTCTAAAATTACGGGGCGCTTTTCCGGCAACGGTTCGTTCCATTCACATAACCCGGCAGCAACATCCATGAAAAACTGCTTCGCCTGATTTTTCGCCTCAGCTTCGTAAAACTCCAGCGTGGCACCTTCAGTACGGTCAAGACTAATCGCCACATCTGGCAACAACAGCGACGCTTGCCCGTCACCTTCCGGCTTCACAGTAACAGTAACCTTATCCCCGTAATTATTTATCCCCTTAACAACCAGTTCATATTTTTTATTCATCACTTTACTCTCCCCGCGCCGCCTTACGCCGGTCCTCTTTGATTTTGAAATACAGGTTAGTCAGGTACGTCAGCAGCCCAAACAGCAGACTCCCCAGCACGCCTATTGCCGCCCACTGAGACGGGGAAACCCTGTCCAGCAACTGCAGGAACCAGTAGCCCGTTCCCACCGCTGACGTGGTGTATGACACACCTGTTGTGATTTTTTCCATCTGGTACATACCCCGTCTCCCGCAATCCGGAAGCTCACAACAATATAAAGACCACCGGCACACACCGATGGTCCCTTGCGCATGCTTACATCATCATGTCGCTGTCAGGTGTAGGTTCACCGCCATCTGAAGCACTCCCGTCACCCGCGATACCTTCCGGCTCAGGAACCGCTGCTACGCCCAGCAGCTCATCCAGAATGGCATCCACTTCTGCATCAAGACGCGACTCAAGATTCTGGCGAAGTTTCTGTTTCAGTGCGCTCCGGACTTCTTCAGAGCGCAGGACTTCCTTCACTGCCTCTGCAGTGACCAGGGATGTGATTTCTGACATGGGATTTTCTCGCTGAAAGGGGTTGTTAAGGAGTAACGGGTTCTTCGGGTTTGCTTCCGGCTGACTGACTGGCGCTGATTTTCTCAGCGGCCCTTTTATCAATCTGCCTGCACCAGAAATCGCGCACAGCCCTGTACCCACCCGAAAGAAGATACAGCACACAGACCGCCGTACAGAAGTACAGCATCACCTGATGAATAAATGTCATAATTTCTTACCGTTATGGTTGACAATGAGAATTGTTTTCATTTAAAAAACCAATGTACGAAAGCATCTTTTCTTTACATTCTCCATTGGGATTACCTCCGCCAGCTTCCATTCCTGCCGCTGGCGGCTTTTTTTAGCAATTATGCGGCTGCTCCAGCTTTGTTTGCTTTAACTTCCACCGTATCAATAAGTACAGGGTAGGTTTCTGCACTACCTGTAATATCCGTAATGACAAACCTGTTGAGTCCATTAGCAGTATTGGCCCATTTCACCAGGTCAAACGCCTGTCCATCCACACCATCAAGCACCGGAGTAACATTAATGCTGTTACTGCCCTTAAATTTAAATGCAAGCGTATGCCAGTCATGGTCGAATGCGCCAAACGTGCCAAGTTCTTTTTGTTGATTAACTGTATGATGGTATGCAACATTAATACTGGCTTTATCTGTCTGGACAAAGAAAGAACTCAGATGGCCTTCACCACCCTCACCCGGCCATTCCGCTATTCGCCAGTACAAACCAAAGGCATACTTGTTTCTGGTTGTCTCAAGATTGACGTTTTCGGGGATTTTAAACCGGACAGCAATTTCCCCGCCTTTTTCCAGTAAAAGTTTTGCCTTGTCTGCAGCAATATCACAGTACATTGACCAGGATTTCGCGCTGTTATTTTTCTCAATTCGCAGAGCTTTATTGCCGCTGTCATCAACCAGTGTGCGTCTGCCATACATACCGTCCCAGCCATAGGGTTTCAGCTGATTGTCTGTAGCTTTTTTGGCATCGTAAAAAATTACAGACTCTGAGGTGGTAACCGGTCTGTCTGGAACAACCACCCCGGCAGTACCATTAACAAACGCAGAAGACTTACCCGCGCAGCTCAGAATCGCAGTTGCCAGACGGTCGGAAATAATCCCACGGCGAGCCCATGAACTGAAATGGCTCGCCCTGTCCTGTGACGTCCAGGTGGCTGAGCTGTCACGCCATTTCGAACCGTAATAACCGATACCCGGAATGTCCGGGTCTTCTTCCGGTTTGTTCGTCGGCACATTCACCCCGTTCTCATCGGTCATGAACGGTACGAAATGGATATTCTTTTCCGTTTTATTTTTATAGCTGCCGTACACCGTCTGGTACGTGGATTCGTTCTTCTGCTTCCAGAAATACGTCGTGTCCCCGCATATCCAGGGAACACCGCCAGCAGAGCCACCGACGCACTGGCCTGCCATATCCGCCAGGTCTGCACGGAATTTATCAACCAGCGCACCAAACTGTGCGGCATGATTTGCCGGCGTACCGCCAAAATCAAATTCCCCCTGCATCCACACCACGGCAAACAGCACATTTTTCGGGTTCTTCTCCAGTGCCGCTTTTGTTCGACCGATAAGGTCCTTATACAGCGGCTTGTCCACACCCCAGCGGGTTGAATTCTCCGAGGCGCCACTCGCGTCACTGTATGTGCCATCAGCTCCGGTGGTGAACGCTGAACCACCACGACAGCACGGAACCAGCAGAATGCCCGCATTCGCCGGTATAAACGGCAGCAGTTTTTTGGCGATATGCAGCCCCTGCCCCACGGTTCCGTACTGCCCCTTTGACAGGTCCGCTTTCGGATGGTTAAGACGGCTCATGTCCTGCACATCATGCAGACAATGGTCCGCCGGAATGATGTCGTTATATTTGCATGCTGCACCGCCCGGTGTCACCGTACTGCGACGCGCCAGTTGCTTAATACGCGGGTCCGGACGGTCATATGTCCCCGGCAGCGGAAGGCCTTCACCATACGACATGCCGTTTGACTGCCCTGCCAGAACCACAACAAAGTAATACTCCGGGTCGCTGGTGGCGCTGATTACTGCACCTTCTGCTGCAATCGCCTGCATCAGAGTATAAGGGGTTATGGCCACCGGACTACCAAACGGCTGCCAGCCCTCTTTCAGTTTGTGTGTCAGCTTTTCCGCAAGGTCTGACGGCGACGCCGCCCTGACAACATCATAGTGTTTAAATGCCATGAATCCTCCCGGCCGGGATAATATTGTGAGTAAAATGAGGAGCGGGCTGAAGTCCGGAAGTTACAGGACAATGGCAGAAGAGAGACGACAGCCCGCAATTCGAAAAAGACCGCGCAGTTGCGCAGAGTGATTACTATGGGGTATTATTCGCCAGCTGAAATATTACTTCACGTTTTATTGTTTATTCCTTGCCGCCCGCGTCTCCCTGCGCGGGATTTTTTTGTCCATAAGAAAGCCCCTCCGGAGAGGGGCTGGAGAGTGGCGCTATGTGCCATTGCATGGTGCCGGGTGCCTCCCGGTGAATTCAGTACCAGCACCTGAATCCGCGATTATCCCATATACCTACTCGCTGATTGCCCCTCCGCACAGGGGGATTCACCATGCCAGTTTCTTTTAACAAACTCCCCGCAAAACAGACAACTGTCAACCGTCTGAATTGTGAGACATTTAAAAAAAAGGCCCGCAAAAGCGAGCCAGGGAAAATAAGTGTGGCGCGTTGTACTGGATTCGAACCAGTGACCGATTGCTTAGAAGGCAATTGCTCTGTCCGGCTGAGCTAACAACGCAGGATACAGATAATGGACCGCCTTCGGGGACCCGAACTCCGCGCAACCAGCTTCGAAGGCTGGCGCTCTTTCCTGATGAGCTAATGGCGGTATGTGATGGTGGCCCTTGCTGGATTTGAACCAGCGACCTGGCGATTATGAGTCGCTCGCTCTCACCACTGAGCTAAAGGGCCGGAAGCAGAATAATAATGGTGCGTAATTAATTCTGCAATCTCATCCGTTTCAAACGATTAAATCCTGAACTTCCCTGACTGTCTGCTCAAAACGTCCGGTCTCCAGTTCAACGCCAATCGCACGACGCCCGAGCGCCAGTGCCGCTTTTACCGTTGAACCTGAGCCCATAAAAAAATCTGCAACCTGGTCTCCCGGACGACTGCTTGCGCTGATTATCTGCTGCAGCATTTCTGCCGGTTTTTCGCACGGATGTTTCCCTGGATAGTACTGCACCGGTTTATACGTCCACACATCGGTGTACGGCACCTGCACCGTCACACCGAAATACCTCCGCAAATTTTTATATTCACTCAGCAGTTCCATATACTGCCGGTTCAGTGACGTATACGTATCCACCAGCTGGTGGTGGGGCTTTTCCAGTTCACCGCGCTGATGTTTCTCTTCTGCCACCCGGGCAAACAGCGACTGTAATTTCAGATAATCGCTTTCGTTCGGTAGCTGCCACTGACTGGCACTGAACCAGTGCGACACCATGTTTTTCTTTCCTGTGGCATCTGCAATCTGTTTTGCCGTTATCCCCAGGGCCACGCGCGCATCACGAAAGTAAGAAATCAGCGGGGCCATCACATGCTGTTTCAGTGCACTGCCCTTCGCCGCATACCCGGCATCTTTCGGACGATACGGCCCCTGATAATGTTCCGCGAACAGAATGCGCTCTGTGGCGGGGAAATACGCCCGCAGGCTTTCCTTGTTGCATCCGTTCCAGCGTCCGGACGGCTTCGCCCAGATAATATGGTTCAGCACACTGAAGCGTTCACGCATCATGATTTCGATATCAGATGCCAGGCGATGACCACAGAACAGGTAAAGACTTCCGGCAGGTTTCAGCACCCGCCAGAACTGCGCCAGACACTGGTCCAGCCACTTCAGGTAATCATCGTCGCCCTTCCACTGGTTATCCCAGCCCTCAGGCTTCACTTTAAAGTACGGCGGGTCCGTGACTATCAGGTCAACAGAATTTTCGGGTAACGACCGGATAAATTCCAGGCAGTCGGCGTTGATTAACTCACAACTGGATATTTTTACAGTATTAAGCATGGATCATTAAGCCTGTCTCTGATAGGCTCATTCTGCTTTTGCGCAAAGCAGTGGGCCTGAGGTTTGCTTGTGAACCCAACGCATGAGCAGATGGCTGGTGGGTGCCCCTAACACCCACCAGCCGCCCATTTACCACAAATAAAAAAGCCTTCACTGCGGAAGGCGTCTGTAACAACCGAACTGATAGTCTGCCAGACCCGCCATAACCAGCTGGGTCAGTATTAACTGGCAGCGTTCGCGTGAAAGGTAAGTATTCTGCGCTATCTCCCCGACTGTCGCCGGTTCGGTAACGCTTAATTCATTAAACACCACTCTGGCGGTTTCTGTCATATCCTGCTGTTTCAGCATGTCTTTTTCCCTTTTTCGGTTAACGTGACACACCAATAACTCTTGTCGAAAAAGCCAGCAAGCTGAAAGACAGGTATTCACCGCCACCAGCGCGTTTACTGTACTGACGCGATTTCAGTCATAAAAAACCCGCCAGGCGGCGGGGTGTAAAAAATCTTCTAACGTCAGGCATAAAACGCCCATCGTTAGAGCAAATTTACCACAGATTCGGGAAAAATCAACAACACTATCGCGTTACCCTCTTTAACTGCCGCTCCGCCCATGCCTCTTCAATGTCAAACCGAACCACCAACGTATCGTAAAAGCGTTTCACTGATTTTTTCCACGTATCAAGCGTGATAGCACTCGTCACTTTGCATATGGCATTAAATGCCTCCGTTGATGGCAGCCTTTCACAGCCACGACCACCACAACGCTGGCAATCTCTGATAACAGGCATACCACGTTTTACCGACTCTTCACGATGAATGGCGACACCACGCCCACGGCAATCCTTACAGGCGGTGGAAACCTCACCCTTTCCGCCACACTCCGGACAGGCAACTTTTACCACCTCCCTGACTTTTTTCCATTCTTCCCAGTAAGACGGATACACACCTTTCGTACACTTTGCCCACACTGGTGGCTTACCATCCGGATACTGGATCTTGTTTGTAAAAACCTCGCTTTCAATAAATTTTTTTCCGTGACAGCAGGGGCACTGTTTTTTGCTCGCCGCGCTACGGGCATAATCTTCAAACGCATACGAAGCCATAATGCGCATCACTACCGGTTTTATTTCTGCCGGAAGTTTTCTCAACGCCGCCACACGATCGCACCGACTGAGTGCATAATCTGCCAGTAATTCTGTTGCCCGCGCCCTGTCATTCATACTGATGCCCATTTTCCCCAGGAACGCAGAAAACCCCATCTCAGCCCGATTCTGTGTCATGCCCTGCGCGGCCATCACATCAGTGATACTCAGCGCATCTTTTGACGTTGAGGCCGATACATCGGTCAGGCCAGGGGATTTTGGGGAGTAGTATTTCGGTAAATCTTCCAGTTTCATTTTTTGACCTGCCCTTCAAGCATTATGGGGTAAATCTTCACCCCCAGACGTCCACCAGATACTGGCTGACCACGAACGATATTGATTTCATCAAACTCCAGCGGTGCTTTCAGGATATTGTCCAGGTCGCGACGACGCTTATCCGGTGGCTCTGCAATCACCTTTATCGCCAGCCTTCCGGACAGGCTTAATTTCAGCCGCTGCTGGCGAACAATAAGCGCCACAGCCCGGCGATAACGCTTTCCCTCCTCCGAGATAAAATATGTGCTGCCACGGCGTCGCCAGTAAGTGTTCACCGTCGGCGGGTAAGGTAAAACCAAATCTATGAGCATCAGTCACCTCTTTTACCCAAGCACGCCAGTTGCAAAGGCGTGATCAAGAAAACGAAAAATTAAATCAACCTGAGAACCATGCTTTTCTTCGAACGCCAGCGGATCCGCATGAAGCTCGTTGTGATGCTCCCGACACAGCGGTAGCGTGAAAATATCGTGAGATTTTGTCCCCATTCCGCCCTGACCATGACCAATCAGGTGATGGGGATCGTCGGCTGGCTTACCACAACACGCACACGACTGTGTCTTCACCCAGCGTGTGTATTTCTCGTTAACCCAGCGGCGACGTTTAGGTCGTTTCATGAAAGATTCCGAAGACTCAGGATCAACGGCAATGCTGACCACCGTCTCTTCCTGTGGCGGGTTTTGCTGGTGGGCGTGAGGCAGCGGCGCAAGATTTTTTGTG
>ERZ786681.65-NODE-65-length-25427-cov-4.554194_pt1 | contig 25427 bp, 20 predicted proteins | sample MGYA00511013_ERZ786681 | MGnify/ENA primary metagenome ERZ786681 (study PRJEB29978, sample SAMEA3491297) | human gut metagenome | biome: ENVO:mammalia-associated habitat; material: ENVO:feces | place: Bangladesh | collected 2010-04-07 ...
GTAAATTGCGCGACAATGGTCAATGAGGAATTCTTCTGCTGTGCGGATGACAGCAGAAGAAATGAGGAGGCGAATTAATTTGATGGTTCTAATTCAACCGGAATACTTTTATAGCCAGGAATGCCACTTAATGGATCGTGGTTATCAAGTGTTAGCATGTGATTCGATTCTGGAAAATAGGTCACCAGTGAGCGGTCAGCCATAGGGTAAATGACCACTTTTAATCTATCCATGCGGCGTGAGCTTCGCTTACCGTCTGGCGTAAGCGCAATAAGATTAACTCTTTCGCCGTTTTTTACACGGCAAATTTTAGCTTGTTTAGCACTCATAAAGACCACATCTCGTTGACCGAATACCCCTCGATAGCGATCATCCATACCATAAATCGTCGTGTTGTACTGATCGTGACTGCGTACTGTCGCCATGACTAGCTTACTGTTAAACGCTGAAGAGGGATCTTCTAACAGCCCTTTACTGGTAATGAAATTAGCCTTACCTGACGGCGTCATCCAGCGCCTTTCAGCAGCTGCATTTATCAGGTGAAAACCACCGGGATGACGGATGCGCTGGTTATAGTCGGCGAACTCTGGCAGCACAGCTTCAATGTCATTGCGAATGCGATCATAATCTTCCACCAGATACTCCCAGGCTACCACGCTCTGGGGTAGTGCTGCCTGCGCGATTCCCGCGACCACTGCACACTCTGATTTCAGCATTACACCGGCGGGTTTTAACACGCCACGCGAGGCATGAATCATCGACATTGAATCCTCAACGGTTACCGCCTGCGCACCGCTTTTTTGCATGTCAATCTCGCTGCGTCCCAGAACCGGCAGAATATAGCTATGCCGTGCGGTCAGCAGATGAGAGCGGTTAAGCTTAGTGGCTACGTGTACCGTCAGATCTAATTGTGTTAACGGTACAGCGCTTGCTTCCCGATCTGGCATTGCCAGTGCAAAGTTGCCCCCCATGCAGATCAATGCTCGAGCCTGCCCCGTACATATTGCTTGCATGCTGGCAATTGCAGCATGTCCAGGTGCATGAGGTGGGGTGAAACCATAGCGCTCACCCAGGCGAGCCAGAAACTCTGCAGACGGTTTCTCGGTGATACCGACGGTTCGGTCGCCCTGTACATTAGAGTGACCTCGTAGTGGGCAGATACCCGCACCAGGCTTGCCAATGTTACCTTTCATCAACAGCAGATTGACCAGTTGCTGTACATTCTGGGTACCATGTTCGTGCTGAGTGATCCCCATTCCGTAACAGATAATGGTGCGTTCGGCAGCGGCATATGCATCAGCCAGTTCGGCGATTTGAGTCTGACTTAGTCCAGAAATACGCTCGATATCTTTCCACTCGGAATTGAGAACGTCACGGCGTAGCTCGTCAAAGCCGACGGTATGCGTTTGAATAAATTCGTCATCCAGCAATGAGGGCCGACCTGCGGCGCTTGCAGCATCATCGCGCTCAATTAACAGGCGCATCATCCCCTTGAGCAACGCCATATCACCACCAATGCGCACGTTGTAGTAGGCACTGGCCAACTGAGTCTCAGAGTTCGTCAGCATTTCAAACGGGTTTTGCGGTGCGGTAAATCGCTCCAGGCCACGTTCCTGTAGAGGATTGATGGCGATCATTTTCGCTCCCCGTTTCACTAAAGCGCGCAACGAAGTCAACATGCGAGGGTGGTTTGTACCAGGGTTATGCCCAATGCAAATGACTAAATCGCATTTCTCAAAGTCTTCCAGCAACACGGTCCCTTTACCTACACCGATACTCGCTGCCAAACCCACACTGGTCGGTTCATGGCACATGTTGGAGCAGTCGGGGAAGTTATTGCTCCCGTATTCACGAGCAAAAAGCTGATAAAGAAAGGCAGCTTCATTGGAAGTGCGGCCCGAAGTATAGAATTCAACCTGATTGGGATCACTATAGCTTTGAAGGCGTTCGCCAATTTCGTCGAAAGCTTGTTGCCAGCTTAATGGCTTGTAACAGTCGCTGACGGCATCATATTTCAAAGGCTGGGTGAGACGCCCCGCAGCCTCAAGCTCGTGATCTCCCCAGTTAAGTAATGATTGAACCGTATTCTCAGCAAAGAAAGAGGCATTTACCTGCTTATCCGTGACTTCCCAGGCGATTGCTTTTGCGCCGTTTTCACAAATGTCGAATGACGCACTGTGCTTAGGATCTGGCCATGCACATCCCGGACAGTCAAAGCCCTCTGGCTTATTCATGTCAAACATGGCAATAACATCCTGGCGTATATCCATCTGCTTACGTACTGCATTCGCTACGGATTTAACAGCACCCCAACCACCGGCAGCTCCCTGGTAGGATTCAATTTTTTTCTTCATTTGCTTATCCTGTGTGGAAATGAATTATTAGGATTTGTAATAGCGATGATGCACAGTATATACAAAGGGATTACCGTCAACATGGATATATAAGAGTAGGGGACTACTCTCTTTCTATTTTAATCTATTATCGTTAAACAAAAGATTAAATACGATAAATTAAACATCATCTCTCATAGTGTTTAAATTAACATATTTTTCAATATAAAAAATAAGACTCTGGCTTCAATTGTGCGCGGATTTTCTTACAGATGTAGGATAATAGCCTTCACAAAATAAATATCCGCGCAATTTTCGTGAATGGAGCGCATAGACCAATGTCAAAATCACAATTATTCATAGATAAAAGTGACACCAATGACTGACTGGACGGTTCCGGCTGCAACCTTGTTTCCTGTTTGTCCATAGGTTGCGCTTAAACCCAGAGGTACTTTGCTTTTATTTACTGTCCCCAGGGAGACGTTTTCTCCCGTAGCCAGTATTTTTCCATTACGCATCAGAGAGACACCCACTCCCGATGCTTTTGTTGCATCTGGTGCTGTGTTAGCAAACACTTGTCTGGCACTGTCAGTGGTAGCACCCGAAAGATAAAATGAGAGCTTTTGTTCACTTGAGCAATATACGCCAAGGGGTATTTCTGCGCTTCCAGGAAAGTCCGGGAGATTCACGTTGACATTACGACTATCAACGGTGCAGCCGCCTGTTGGCATAACAACACTGTTATTTGAAATAATATTCCACGTAAAATTACGCGGATTTCCACTTCCTAACGTGGCAATTTTATACATATGAATACGGGCAATAACTTCCCCGGCTTTTATGACAACTCCACCGGCCGCACCGACTGGGGTAATATAGAGTTTTAACGGTAATGGTATCGGTGTCTTATCACCAATATCTAATACGTTGGTATTTGTCGTCAACGGGAAGGGGTAGGTTACATTATTCCAGTACAGCGATCCTTTATATGACTGTAGAGAGCCTGCGAAAGCTGAGCCTTGTACCAGGTTTATATGATCAGTGTCGTACCAGCCGCCGTAATCATTCCAGCAACTTATGTGCTGAGACAAGTCTACAACCAGATTCTGGCCCGGTTGTATTACAGGGTCGAGATTAACATAAACAGAGGTTGTACCTGCTCCAATACTTGACCCGCCATCGACATTACAACTGAAGGCAAAAACTTTGCCTGCCATTAATAGAAGATAAATACCGAACAGAAGCTTCATACTTATTGTTTTACCCATGATATATCCTAAGGTTAAAAAATTGATTTAAAAAGGAGGCTAAGAAAATCGAATCGACGTTATTGCCAGGTGTAGATCACATTGATTAGCGCCTCGATCGTTCCCTGGCTTGCGTTTCCATTCACCGTGATAGCTCTTGCCTTAAGTGGAAACTGTGCATTACGAGTGATCTCATCAACAATAACCGTTTTGCTATCGCCATTTTTTAACGTCGCATCCTGGTCATCCCTTAGCTCTATCTGAATATTTTCGGCAGTACCTTCATTTTTGTAATAACCCGTATTGTCAGTTGAACCTGTCACGATTGCCGTCACTGCACTTGTTTCAACCGGACAATCGGTTAATGACAAAGTAATATTGTGCCAGCCTGATGCAGAACCAGGTTGTTGCAGATTGCGCGTATAAAGATCCCCGAGATTAACGTTAGCTTCTTTGGTTTGAATAGTGCAGGGTTTAGCGACTACCCGACCATTAACAGTGATAGTGACATCGGCGGCCTGGAGAGTTGCTGTGAATAACGCGCAAAACGTAGCTAACAGGAACCTCTTGTGAAGTCTTTTCATATCTGATTCTGATTATTGAAATTCAAGGGTAAAGGTTGCCGAAGCCCTCACCAGTCCCGGATTGACGGACTTCTGAGTTGACTTCAGACGAGCGGAGTAAGGCAAAATATTGTTCTGTTCTGGTACCAGTGGGATCCACTGCATCCCGGCATGAAGGTCATTCAATTTCACCGGACGCATATTTCCGTCCAGTATTTCTATACCCAAACCGGAGGCCGTATTGCTTCCTTCATCCAGTTTCAACAGAGTATTATTTTCTGCATCCTCAATACCGTTAAATGCAACCCGAACCCCCGTTGTCCCTTTACTGCATTCACTTAACGTAATCTGAAAAGGGACGGCTGGACTTGTGCTACCGGTCGTTGGAAATTGTCTGGCACTGTTTTTTTGGAGATCTACGGTAAAATTAAGCGAATCCGATGAGACTGTGCAGCCATAATCGAGGACGCGCCCGCTAATTTTAATAACGCTATCTGCAGATAAAGCAGAATAGGTGGTTAACCCCAGACATAAACCGAGGAAAATAATGTTATTGTATTTCATAATCTATTGTTCCTTAGCGACAGATTGCTGTCTGCTGGTTCAGTAAGGTACCAGGAGAAACTTCAGGAAGCTTGTACTCGACAATACAGTTTGAGTTTTTATCTTTGCCCCATGAAACCTGTAATTTCCCTGACTGTGGAAGTCCAGTCAGATAAACCTGACCGTTTTCCGCGACAATGCTGCCATTTTTATTCTCACCATGTGTGACAATTGCACCGAATGGAACGCTCTTATTACCGTACTTCAACGTCATTAATACTTTCCCGCCGATTTGTGCATTAAATGTTGCTCTGGCAATAGCACCGTGAGTTGGGATGACAGTGACAACGGTTTCATCCAGTTCAACATTATCTGCAAGGGAATTCGCGTTAAGAGCGACACGATTTTCTCTATATTCTGTCGCAAATGGTAATATGGCATAGCCACGCCAGTCGGTATGAATACCGGTCTGGTTCTCTATTTTGACATTATCAGCGCCAGGAGCCTTAACCAGAACCATTGTGTCGCCCAGCGGCTGTCCAAAGGTGATGCCATCAGCATGAGCAATAATGCCACCACTCATTCCGTAATAAATCTGGCTGCTGTCACCACTCCGACTGTAACCGACATTCGTATTACCGTAAGCTCCACGATAATTAAGAGAACTGTAACCACTGGTGCCAGACGATGTATTACCTCCGTGGGTGTTACCGACCTGAACGCTATAATTCAGGTTATTATCCGGCAGCAGAGTGCCATAAACCCCCGATAGATTGGTCATGCCGCCTTTCAAATCGTTTGACATACTGTAACTGGCGTTTGAATTACGAAATGCCGACTGACTGTCTGTACGCATCCAATGACTGAAGGGAACATTAAGCGTAAAAGCAAGTAAATGATCCCGATCGTTTTGCCATATATTATTGGAATAGCTGTAATTCAGCGAAGTCGTAATATCACCAAACGGCACATTTAATCCAAATGATATTTGCTGGTCGCTGCGTGACGTGTTCCAGTAACTTTGGCGACTGGCACTGAAAAATGTCGTACCGTAATTTCCAAGCTGCTGAGAGATGCTTATTTGTTCCTGACCACGCTTACTGTAGAACAGATTAAAATAATCAATAAATTGTGTCTGCTCATTGCTGTCTCCGGTAGGAGGCTTGACGGTGTAACCACTCATTCGACTGTAGGCACTGTCGGATAAGTTATAAAAACCTTGCGTAGAATAGCGATATCCTGCGACCTGGATATTGGTTCCCGTCTGGTAGAAGGATTTGCTGTAGACGGATTTAATCGATTGCCCGCTGTGACGGGTGCCATCTGCAAGTGTCGTATTGGCCTGCGTGATATCGAAAGAAAAGGCACCAAAAAGTCCTAAATCTTTACCAATACCAAGGTTGAAGGCTTGATAATCTTCTGCAATTTGCATTCCGCCATAAGGTGTCCAGTTTCCTTCCAGTCCATGCATCAAGCTACCTTGTATGAACTTGGGGGAGCTTTGCAGGTTATTTCCACTACGATATTCCCCCATGGCAAGCGCATAACGCGTATATCCAGCACGTTGGAGAACCGGAACAGACGAATAAGGAACATATAATGTCTGAATACTGCCGTCTGCCTCTTTTATGGTTACTTGCAGATCACCACCATTGGCCGCAGAGTTGATATCATCAATAGTAAAAGGGCCGGGTGGGACAGTAGTCTGATAAACATCGTATCCATTCTGTTTTACACTCACTTGTGCGGTGCCACGGGCAATACCATGAATCACCGGAGCGAAACCATGTTGGCTATCGGGCAACATCGCTTCTGTTGAATTTATTTTGAGGCCACGAAAGTTCACACTATCAAAAATATCGCCATCGGTATAACTATCACCTACCGTTAAGCGTGAGCGTAAGGGAATAATGTCACGTTCAGCCGACGTATTGATATGCTGCCATTTATTGCTGTCAGATGAATTGCTACTCCCACTGTTATAACTCCACGTTGAGTTATCGCGCAGTCGCCAACTACCAATGTTGATGCCACTCTGTAAATTCAAATATGCATAGTTGGATTTTCCTGCATTATGGTTACTACGATTATTAATAGAATTACCATTAAAACTATAGTTTAGAAGCCCAGCATTTATTCCTTCTTCCCACAGATCAGGAGAAACATAGCCGCGAGCCATTCTGCCAACATAAATTTGCGGAACGGAGAGTGACAAATGTTGCTGACCAACATCAAACTCAGTTGATGCGTCGGCCAAACGATCCTGAAGTGGTGTGCATGCGCTGTTGTCCGGCACATGTTTTTCTGCCAAATGTTCTTTATTGTCTAATAACGCTGATTTTTTTATGCCAAGACTGACAAGAAGATCTGTACTCAGGCATGGGATGAGATCTGCGTTATTATCATCTGCAATAAAAGTAATATCCCGACTAGTCATAAATTCGTCGTTCAAATAAATGTCGACCCGATATGTACCAGGTGGTGCCTCGCGTCCCTTAGTAAAGGCGGATAAATCGACAGATTCAGCAAGATCATTGCTTAAAAACCGTGGATTAAAATAATACTCTGCGTCAACGGGAAATACCGCAGTTGCTAAGCCAAGGGCAATGGTAAGCCGTGCAAAGCGAGGCAGTAGTAACACCTGATGCATACGATATGCCTTAAATGCGGCACGAAAGGCTGTCATTTTTAATTCCGATTGAGTTTATTATTAATTAGGTCACTGGCTTATTGCATGGTTGCCTTAATACGCGGAGTTAATGCACCGTAATCATTGATCGTCTGAAAACTGATATCCCCGGTTGCAGCATGCGGGATATCCACCGATACTTCACCTTTTGGCGGCACCATGGTGTTTGGGAGATTGCTATTTCCTGCTTTCATATTTGTTACGGTAATGAAGTAGGGCGTTGGATTAATAAGAGTGAGTTTGCTGCCGCTGCGACGAAACCGAAGCATTGCAGGCGCTTCTTCAGGTGCCATTGCCAGGTTCGTGGGGCGATAAAACATTTTTATGCGGCTAATAATTGCCAGCTGTAATGTATTCTCATTCTTCTGATCTTTTTCCATAGCAGGAATAGCTTTAACATTAACCCAGAACAGGCTTTCACGGTCGCCTGGTAACTGATGATTAGTGGCGTTGATTATCCGCAGCGTATTCTCTTTTTTACCTTGCATGGAAAAAAGCGGTGGCGTAATGACAAACTGGGTGTCTTTTTGGTCACCCTCATTTTCTATCCATGACTGAATGAGATAGACACTGGCAGGATCATTATTCGTGACAGGCAATAAAACCTGTTTCTGGTTTGCCGGATAAATTACCCGCGTCGCACCCAGTGCGACAGCTGCGTTGGCAACGGTGCTATGGCAAGCAAAGAGCAATAAAAGTAACACTGTCGCCATAAAGGAAATAGAGTAGGGGGTACGCGTAGTTTGCATCTGATGCATTCTCCATGTGTTAAGAGGATAAGCGGGGAAACCGTTACATCAGACAATCGGTAAATGTTGCTAATACATTGGCGACTCGCCGGGTTTCCAGACTTAATGCGTTTGTAATAAATGTTGGTTCTCTTTTAATAGGAAAACCTTGCTACAAAGTAAATATTTTAAATAACAGTAAGTTTAACTACTGTTGTTTATTGATCGTTTAGATATTATGTGATTTTTTCATACCGCTCCAAAACACAAACTATTCCTCATTAATAATGAGATGAACATTGGTGAATTGCTCGGGTGTGCGTAGCCATGCCACACACACCCTGTTTCAATTTCAGATGACGTATAGCCACCTTAAGATTGAATTATAGATATTGAACTTTGAAGTTCGCATCAGCGTTTGCAGTACCAGCTACTGACTGCCCGAGAGCAATATAACGAGCCTGGAACGGCAGTATATTCGTGCCATCAATCAAGTCAGTTTTAGCGCTAAAAGTGGCACCATCAAGTATTAATACCTCACCCGTACGGTCCAAAATTTGAATACCGACATTTTGGGCAGAGCCTGCCGCTGAACTCTGCAGCGCTAACGTATCGTCATTACTGGTGACAGTAGTACCCAGGAATGCAACAGCTGCATTACTGGAAACATTGGTATCACAATCATTCAGCTTGATATTGAAGCCAACGGCGGAGCTGAGGTCACCCGCTTTAGCCAGACGAGAAGAACGGACCTGACCCAGCTCAACCGTTTGGTTCATTGATTCTGAATCAATCGCACAAGCGGCATTTACCACTTCACCTTTAAAATGAATAACACCGCCATTAACAGTGGTCGTTACTGATTCATCACCCTCGGCTGCGCTTACCGCAGCAGACGACATCGCCAACACAGAAACGACAATCATACCGACATGTTTGAGTTTCATAATTCTCCAAAATTTATATTTAAGTAGCTGAATAAAGAAAGTTAACAATTAAGTCATTCTGTTATTGCTTATAAAACAAGAATCATTCTTGATGGGATATTGCCCTGAGAATATAGTTTCCAGGGTTATTACATTTCACGAAGAACGATAATATCTTTAAATTACAAGGACACCTAATCACAACAAGTTTATTGCAGCACTTGTTGTAGAGGGTATTTGCAAAGACATTTTATGTCGCTAAATAACATTACGATTTCATTATGCATGTTATTTATAAACAGCGACTAAACAGAATATTATTGCGAACAAGGGAAGTGTCAGGAAAGGTCAAGAGCGGCCAATGGTTTATATGGCTATAAAACATTAGCTATGGTTAATGTTTGACTGGTGTAACTAACACGGAATTGCTCTAAACAGATAAGTGCAGGGTTTATTAAAGCTGACCGACAGACTTTCTTAACCCGGTAATATCTCTCTTAGGTGACTCTCCAAACATCCGCGAATATTCCCGACTGAAATGGGATAAGCTTTCGTAACCGACAGCATAGGCTGCAGTGGTGACATCGTAATGTTCATTCAGCATCAGTCGCCTGGCTTCATTGAGGCGTAGCCATTTCTGATACCGGAGTGGACTCATTCCCGCAAGCTGTCTGAAGTGTTGATGGAAAGTGGGGGTGTTCATTTGCACGCGGTTTGCCAGCCTGACTCTTCAACGCAGGGAAGATGCGGCAAACGGCAAACCTGCATACCAGCCAGCCTATATCCGGTATGCACAGGCCAATCATGAAAGAGGAGAGGCTTTATGTTCTGGAACCCTGAAGTAATAACGACGACTGGAAAATCGCTTCGCATCACTCAAATTCCATTTAACTATTCTGGGTTTGAGGGATATACATAATTGACTTCAGCACCAGAAACAGCATAACAAACTGTTTTAAATGGATATTAATCAAATGACGATTCAAACTCACAGTTATGAACTCAGTTTTGGTTCATAACTGTGTTAAACGCTGTCCATAAATCACTCGATGTCACGTCTGTTGGTTCATGAACTGATCGTTCTAATTTTGTGATGTGCGTCAGGTTTTAGTGTTCAGTAATGTTACCTTTTACTCGATGATCGATTGTTTAGCACCTCTCCCACAACCGGAGCAGCGGTAAATGCGTTTGGTCAGCCAGCATAGAAGGCGGCCTGGGTAACGATCTCACCAGCTTCCTCAACAGAAAGTCCATTATCCATTGCTCTGTTGAGGTGATAGCCAATCTGCGCGCTCTGTCCGGATGCGATTAAGGCGCTGACCGTAATCAGGCTTCTGTCGCGGGGTTTCAGCGCGGGTCTTTGCCAGAGATCCAGGAAGAGTGGATCAGCAGTGAATTTAACCAGGCCTGGAGATATTGGGCCAACATTTTTTTCCACTGTCTCTGAACGCTGCTTTTCTGCTTCCTGATTGAGAGGAAGCAGGTCCGGAGAAGCTTCAGGAAGTGCATCTGCCGTGACGCCACGAGTTTCAAATACTGCTTTGGTCACGCTGACGGCTGACATTGCATTTGGCCAACCTGAGTAGAACGCCAGATGGGTAATGATTTCTGATAATTCCGCTGGCGTCACGCCGCTATCGAGAGCGACGTCAATATAGTGCTTAAGCTCGGCAGGCTGGTTGCGGGCAATCAGCATGGCGACGGTCACCACACTACGATCCCTCGGTGAGAGGGCGTCGCGTGTCCACAGATCTTCAGTAATAGCTTCGCGACCAAAGCGCGCGAGAGCCGGTGAGACGGAACGAATATCAGCTTCCGAAATCGCTGACGGTTCTATTTTCATCATAGCTTTACCTCTTGTTTCCTCAGCATTGGCAAAATCAGAAATAACAAGCGACATAGCCGCTGCTGCAAGTACGCTTTTCATGTTAATCCTTACTGGTCAACGTTGCTGCTCCTGTTTGATTCCGCCTTTGTTACGAAGAAATACCGGTTTTACCGGGATTGCGTCCTTCCTGGCGCTCATATGCGCCGTTTGCCTGAGGTAATCCAGGAAGTGCGGCGTTTGTCGGTGCAGTTGATAATCCTCCTCACTGGCGTAAATCTCATAGAAATACCAGCGTTTTGGAGTCTCTGAATCTGTACCGGCATACATGGCTAACACGCCTTTCTCTACTTTGAGCGACTCGACCATTTCAGGAAGGACGATGTTTCTAAATTCGCTCTGAAATTCAGGCTTTACTTCGACGATCACCAGATTATTGATAGTTCGTTCATTCGGTATGATGTGTTTGTCGCCCAGAAACTGTGGCTCCAGGGTAATTTTCTTCTTCCTGTCAATAATGTCAGGTGCACGAGCAGCGAATGCTTTGTATGGGGCGGCATTGAGATGTTTGCGATAAGCACGCTCATTTTCATAGAGTTCGAACATGAATGCCTTATGTGGATTGTCGCTGTGGTGCAGGGCGTACATCGCCAGCGTACCTACTTCATGATCAACCGAAGCGGAAATCGTCTGTCTGGCTACGTCTGCAAAGTCGTTGTCCCGATCGGGTCTGATGCCGAGCTCGAAGATATTCATCTCCGGCTTATTCGGCGCGTCCGGTTTTGTTGCAAAGACAGGGCTGCTTATTAGCATGCAAATTAAAAGCATAAAAGTCTTTTTCACGATGATCTTTTTACTGACATTACTGTTTAAGACGTTCGATCAACTGGTGCTGGTAGGAACGTAACCGACCGCTACTGGCGCTCTCAAAGACTAGAGGAGGAAAAGTGAATAAGGGCTATCGCGTCCATACCTGCTTAACATCTTTCGTTTGCGGCGTATTTTGCGCCATGATCCCCGTCAGAACATGCGGCTGGTAGGTTTCTTCCAGAAACTGAATTTCCTCCGGACTTAGTTGAAGATTTACTGCGTTTACCGCGCCATCGACATGAGCTTTTTTTGTAGCCCCTACGACAGGTGATGTGACTTTTGTCAGCAGCCAAGCGAGAGATATTTCCGTCATTGACACCAGATGGCGTTCGGCCAGTTCGGCTACACGCTCAATAATGCTGCGATCCTGTTCAGCCGTGCTGTCATATTTTCCACGCGCATAGTCATCCTCTGTGGCTCGCCGTGTATAGCCTTCTTTACGAGAGAGGCGGCCGCTGGCCAGCGCGCTATAGGGGGTCATTGCGATATTATCCTCAGTGCACAGGCCGAAGAGCTCCCGTTCATCTTCGCGCATAATTAGATTGTAGTGGCTCTGTACGGAAACAAAGGGCGTCAGCCCTTCGCGTTCAGCAAGGGCGTTCGCCTTCGCCAGCTGCCAGGCATAGCAGTTTGAAATACCAACAGCTCGTACTTTGCCAGCAGTAACAGCGGTATGTAACGCTTCAAGCACGTCGATAATGGGCGTGTTGTAATCCCAGATGTGGTAGATGTAGAGGTCGATATTGTCACGAACGGTGCAATAGATATAGTCCATCCCCAGATTCTTCAGGCTCTGGTCAAGGGATTGAGCGATTGCCTCTTTTCCGCTGATCCCTCCGGCAATTTGTGCGGGGGTTCGCGGCAGAAACTTGGTGGCCAGGACGATATCATCGCGTTTCGCCATCTCCCGTAATGCCCGGCCAACGTATCGCTCACTGGAGCCATTCTGGTAGGCTATAGCGGTATCGTAAAAGTTGATGCCCTTTTCAAGGCCATAGCGAATGATGTCGCGGCTTGCTGTTTCGTCCAGCGTCCAGCTATGCTGACCCGTCGACGGATCGCCAAACCCCATGCATCCCATGCAGATGCGGGAAACAAGTAAGTCACTTTTACCGAGCCGGGTATACTGCATTGTTATTCTCCCTCTGGATTATTCACGACGGAATTGAGCAGTTCGACAAGCCTTGAAGCGTGTTCCCGGGCAAGCGTTTTTTGCTGCGCGATTTTGTCGGCATCCCGGTCGGCATAGCTGATACCGCAGGTATAAACCGGCGCCAGCAGCTCAAGATTGCACAGCCTTGCCGTGGTTTCGAACGGAATAAGATACTCTTCAATGGTATGGCCAAAGAAACTGTCGACGGTATAGAGCTCCTCTGGCGCTCCCGTTGTAAAGGAGAGGATCAGCTTTTTACCGCCCAGTTTCGCCGTTGAGCCATGCGCGAAGCCGTGAACAAAGACCTCGTCCAGCCATTTTTTCATTAATCCTGGCAGCCCATACCAGGAAAAAGGGAACTGCCAGACAATCACATCGGCCCTGAGCAGGCTTTTCTGCTCCGCCGCGATGTTGAATTTGCCATCCGGATAGAGCCTGTCCAGACGACGAATCTCAACATCGGGAAGGGCGGTCTCCACTTCATCAAGAATAGTGGCATTGGCGACGGAATGGGTAAGCTCAGGATGACCTGAAATAACAAGGATATTTTTCATTTCAATCAGTTAAACATCTTTGGTGAATATTAAATCCAGTATAGAGTGACAACATTATTTTTTTAGAGCAGTAAAGGCTCATTCACTTTTAGGCAAAAACTAATAATTGTCGGCTGATCACAATGTGCTCAGTCATCATGAAACGGTGAACTAAACCGTGATGCCCAGTAAACGTTCTGCATTGCGAAACGCGATGGCCTCTTTTTCAGCCTTGTTGACGGGCAGACTGTCTATAAAGGTTTTTACACCGTCCAGGGGTCTGATAGGGATAACCGACGGAGAACAGGATCCTTTCAGCACCCATTAACGCGTAGATAAACTGGAAGTGCGGCAGTGTTAGCATATGACGGGGTAACGTAAACGTGTTCCTGGAAGGTTCTCGTTAGCGTGCGTGACAGACCCGTTGCAGCCAGTGCTAGGCTGTCATCAAGACGCTGGAGCCAGAAGGGTAACATCTCCCCCCAGTGGCCACTGATTACCTGCAGGTTGGGATATTTATCAAATGCGCCCGATAACATCAGCCGCAACAAATGGATCCCCGCTTCGTGATGCCAGCCCCAGGCAAACATAGAAAGCCTGGCGTTGACCTCTGCGCTGAAGCCCGTGAAGTAGGCCTGCTGTACGCTTTTAAGCGGTAACCCGGGATGAAGATAGAGTGGCACATTCAGTTTATTAAAGCGGGAAAGCAGGGAGTCGGTCAGGATTATGACCATCAGCGACGGTTTTCCCCCTGTCGCCAAGGAAAGGTGCCTGCTCAAGCGCAACAGGCATACACGCGCGCCCTAACTCGCTGTCGAGATAATTTTCTTCGAGGCAAATGATTTTCATATTCTCACCATTCATACAAAGCAGTAAAAGTGATACAGATTAGAATCACCCGGAACAGCCCGTTCGTGTGTGTCATTCATGACAGTCTGTTCCGGACGGGCTTTACACCATCGGTTTTTCCCAGGCGCCTCGTGTATCCACTCTGGTCTCTGCGGCGAGTTGTTCCAGCAGGATGATTTCCTCATCGCGTAACTGGATGTCTGAAGCGCAGGCGGCGTCCAGAACGTGATGGACTTTAGTCGCACCAACGAGGGGAAGGGTACCTTTCACAATAGCCCATGCGATGGATATCTGTGCCACGCTGGCATTCCTTTCGGCTCCCATTTTTTTCATGGCGGCGGTTAGTCTTTCTATCTGCGGCAGTACGGCGTTATAACTTTCGGCCCGGCCACTCCCGGCAGGCATGGGATGATTTGAATCATAACGACCACTGAGCGCGCCTTGCTCCAGGACCATGTAAGCAAAGAACGTGATGTTATTTTGTCGGCAATAATCAAGGATCCCGGCCTCTTCAGAAGCGCGATAGAGCAGGCTGTAGTGATTTTGTACTGCACTGAGGGAATAACCGGAAGCGTTAAGGATTTCATTGGCGCGTCTGATTTGTGCCAGATTGTGGTTGGAAACACCTACGCGTTTTACCTTACCGCTTTGTAAAAGTGGGATCAGTCCTGGCGTCCATTTTTCGACGTCGAGGGGATTATGGATCCAGTAGATATCAATCGCGTCCACGCCCAGGCGCCCAAGGCTGGCCTCAAGCATATCGCTGACAGGCTGCGCAGACTGCTTGTCCGCAATCTGCGGCGTGAATTTGGTGGATAAAATTATGTTCTCGCGGGGAAACTGACGGACTAATGCTCCCAGCGCAGTCTCGGAACTCCCCATACCATATACTGCTGCGGTATCCCAGAGATTGAGGCCCTTACTCATGGCCGCAGTGAACACTTCTGCCATCTGAGTATCAGAAAGATGATTACCAAAGACGGTGTCGCCGCCGGCAAAGCCTGTGCCCCAGGACCATGTACCTAGTGCGACTGGAGGTAGTGTTTTCATATTCAGCTCCTGAAAAAAGGCCGGATCGTGGCTGACTTAAACCGGCCAAGTAAGGTGAGTAACGATGAATTAATAAAGCTGTCCGGCGGAGTGCATTTAACAGCGCCACACCAACCCCATGTGCTGAAGCGGGATTCTGCCCCGTGATAAGGCGATCGTCGGTAACCACGTTTTCAGACCAGTTTGGAGCTTCATGATAAAGCGCACCATGCTCGCGAAGTGCGGTTTCAAGCAGGAAGGGAACCACATCTGTTGTGTGAACTTCTTCCTCTTCCTTGTTGGTAAAGGCCGCCACATTTTTCCCTTTTATCAGGTATTCGCCGCTACTGAGTTTTGCGTCAACCAATGCCGCAGGCCCGTGGCAGACGGCTGAGACAATCCCATCACTTTCATACACTTCGCGGATAATACGCTGGGCATCCTGATTATCACGGAAATCCCACATGGTCCCATGACCACCTGCAAAGAAAACTGCGCTGTAATCGGCACCTTTCAGCTCGGATAACGCAGGTGTTGTTGCCAGGCGCTGCTGAAAATCGGTTTCGTTCCAGTACCAGGCGTTAACAGGGTCGCTGAGGTCAAATCCATCCACCGGTGGCTGCCCCCCCGCGAATACTGGCTATTGTTGTTTTTATTCCGGCATCTTCCAGTACTTTCAGCGGATGAGTCAGCTCGGCCAGGAAAAAACCGGTTGGTACACCGGATGCGCCTTTAATCGGATGGCTGGAAACGACACATAGCACTGGTTTATATGCAGGTTTCATATCGGTCCTCACTCTTTATTTTTAAATTCATCGGCGAAGAGATTTTCCCAGTTAATAAAGGAGCCAAGCGGTATACACTCGAAGCTTAGTAAGCCTGCTTTTGCCAACGGGAATTCGGCCATAACGTTCATCGCTTCATCGACAGAGTCACATTCAAGAAAAATAGCGACGCCAGGTCTGTCCTGACGGAAGTAGATGTCGCGGATGAAGCCTGATTTATACAATCCCCAGGCGTGCAGCGCTTCAGCGTTGAGGTGCGGAGCATATTTCTCCAGCGATGCTCCAGGGGCAGGGATATCCAGACATAAAATTCGCATCATAGTCTCCTGAACTCAGGTCGTAGTAGAAAGAGACTAAAGTATAAGAGGCGTATTTCAGGAAGATTAGAGGGTCATTGACTTAAGCATTTTTAGACTGTACTTAATAATCAGGCGAGAATTGCTTTAGGAAAACATTATGAATAACGCTCTTTATAACCAGATTCGCATCTTCCAGAGCATTGCGCGGGAGGGCAATATTTCGGCAGCCGCAAGGAAACTGGAAATTACGCCTCCCTCCGTCAGCAATGCACTAAAGCTGCTGGAAGAGTATATCGGCCATCCGCTTTTTGTGCGTACGACCCGCCGTATAGAGCTGACGGAAACCGGTCAATTATTGCTGGAACAGACCGCTGCGGCGGTGGAGTCGCTGGAAAACTCACTTGAAAGCATTCGCGACCAGCATCAGGAGCCCTCTGGGATGGTGCGAATTACGCTCTCGCGTTTTGCCTACCTGTTAATTCTTAAGCCTGCGATGGCAGAATTCTGTCAGCAATATCCGGGTATACAGTTAGAAATTTCGGTCTACGACGGTACCGTGAATATCATCAAAGAGCGTTTTGATCTGGGGATCCGTTTTGGCGATATTCTTGAGGGAGGGGTGGTGGCCCGACCGTTAATGAAACCGTTTCGTGAAGGATTATATGCATCCTCAGCGTATCTCTCCCGACATGGAACGCCTGAAGTGCCGGCAGATCTCTGTCATCACCAGCTGATTGGTTACCGTTTTATCACCAACAACCGCATCCTTCCGCTGCTCCTGAACGATCGCGGTGAGCAGTTGACCGTTGAGATGCCGGGGCAGTTAATCAGCAACGATATTGACGTTATGGCAGACGGGATCCGTAACGGGCTGGGAATTGGGCGTTTGTTTGAGCCTGTCTGGCAGTTACAGCCGGACAGGGAGCGCTTTATTCCGGTGATGGAGAGCTACTGGAAAACCTACCCGCCAGTGTATCTCTATTACCCCAAAAACGCGGGTAAAACGAAAAGAGTGAAGGCCCTGATTGATTTTCTGATATCCACTACGGGGCGATAAAGACGATAACGCCTCGTTCAGTATGGAGATGCATCGAATGGCATTGTGAGTTTTTTTTCACAGATGGGCGTAATCGTCAGTGGATTTTACATACGAGGATAGCGCCCACATACTGACATCATTAATTAACGTTGGGTGAGGTTTACCGGGGGGGAGGGGAAAGCGAACCAGGAGATGGAGGTGGCCAATCTGGTACGAACCGCCGCGTAGCTTGCACGGCAAGAGCTGCTGACTGATTCATCAGTTAAGCTACTGAAAGAGCGGAACACATGAACTTAAGAACAAACCCACCACATTTAACATAATATACATTATGCGCACCAACATAAACCAAGGGAGAATCCAGTCGTTGGCGGTCATGATTGTCCTGCTCATTAACAACGGCCAAACCCCATATCTTACTTAATACCGTATTCTCGGCTTAACCGACGGTGCAACCTCAACACATTGGTTTCAACTGCCGTCACCACGTTCTCCGGAAAATCTGTCGGTAATGAAGTCTTCACGTTATCCAGTGCTGCCGGAATCATTCTGGCAAAGTCACTCAGGATTTCATGCATCTGCACTTCCGGAAATTTCAGCAACTTTGCTGTCGCCAGAAAATGTCGCGGATAAATTTTATCGATTGCCGTTTTTTTGCCTTTGGATGCGTTAAGCCCCATTGCCAGTTTGAGATCGCTGATGTGTATTCCTGCGCCACCCAATACCGGAAATGCTGAAATGATGTCGTAAAATGGCGTGAGTCGATAACTGCCGCCAGCCTGAATAAATACGGAGAAGTTTTTTGCATGGCCATCCGTTGCGCCAATCAACCACTGGAACACCTGAAACTTCATAAAATCATAGCGATCTTTCAGCGCCTCGCTGGACCCCATCAAAAAAGCCATGATCCGCGCGATGCCTGGGCCTCCATCTGATTCATATTTCACCGATGAAGGTAAACCGAATGTCTGACACATATCCTCCTGTGGCAAGCGAAGTAAAACCGTTCGCTCAGCATTCCAACGCCTGTCAAAACGTTCGACCGCTAACGCGCGCGCATTTCCCGCTTTAATGATTTCTGCGTCCGGCACATTCAACCCAAGTTCTTTCGCCAGCAGCAGACAGTAATACTCATTATCAACGCTTTGGCTGAGATCGAGCGTCGCATTGGGCTGCCTGATTTCGCCAATCGGTAATTTAATGATGTGCGTCGTCGGCGTTATTCCTTTCGGAATGCACCAGTCATTGCCTATTCTGAGCAGCGCTGTCTTCTCCTGCGCGCCAGCAACCGAGATGCGAAAGTCATTTTCTTCTCTAATCATGCCCAGAGGGATATCTGCTTTATAAGCCGTTAATACTTCTTCAAGCCTGGCTTCAGTGAGCTGTTCCCATGCCATTATCGGGCGCGTTATGGTTTCATTTTCGGGTAATAACGTTACGGCACCAACGCTATCTCGCCCTATTTCTGACAATAAATCAAACGGTTGTCTGGATTTAGCATGATAACGTTTAACGATCCGGTCACGTACAATCGGGCTATCGGGTAGCAGGTTATCGAAGAAGTTAAATACAGCATCAGAGGTGATATTCCCCCTCTGCAATGGCAGCGAAAGTGATAACGGTCTGGCATAACGGTTGGCTAACCACTCCGGTGCATACTTAAAGGTGTGCGCGCCATTGGCTAACTTCGTTAACTCGCCTACCCGCTGGTTGTTCATCCAAGTGACAAGTTTAGGCATTACCACTCCAGATCTTGCTGTTCTGTTGATTCTGGCGAGGCATTTTTCGTGTCGCATAGCGTCATTGAGAGTTCAAGCGACTGTAAAATCTTAAAAAATGTCGTCAGCGTGGTATTGTCAGGGTTGTTTTCGAAATTGGAAATTGTCGCCTGCTTAATGCCGATTTTTTTCGCCAGCTCGCTCTGCGTCCAGCCATTTTGCTGACGAACCAGTTTCATTGCATTCGCTAATTGCGTTGGGCTATAGATCTTCTGAAAGCTCATCATGTCATACGTCCACAGCAAATTTATCCGCTCAAGGGGATATTATCAGTTTTATCCTTTAGTGAGGATAAAGTCAATCTGGAAACACATCTTATCCGCTCTACGGGATAAACGCTGCGATATCCGCGATCGCGGATAAAAAGGAGGATTTAAAAGTCGTTTGAAGTCGGCAATATTAAGCCGCATGCATCTTCGACATGCGGCTTATACGGTTTACCAGCTATATTTCACACCCAGCATGCCCTGAGTATCGCTATAGCCTTTATCACCTAGTTGCACACCGACATTCCCCCACAGGCTAAGGTTGTTATTTACTTTCGCCTCAACTCCGGTACGTACTTCACCGAGATTACGCGCACCATCACGGCTTACGGTTTGACCATTCATCTTCACGGCGTAGACTTCGCTATTGTTAATCCAGTTCGCTTCAATGTAAGGCTGGAACTCACGCTGTTTACCATCGTCACGCTGGTGATGGCTGTTCAGGTAGGTTTTCACCCCAAGTCGCGTTTGCACGTTTCCGTCGCCTTCCGTTTCAATGCGTGTTCCGTCTTTCCGGGAATGGTCAGAATCTTTCACACCCATCCAGGTGATTTGCACCTGTGGCTGGACGTACCAGGTATTCAGCGTCCCTTCGCTGCCGCTAAATGTTCCCGCTTCAAAGGTATACCCACCCTCAACAGAGGCCGTCACACCGCGAGAATCATAGTCGTCAGCAGAACGGTTATCGGAACTGACGCTGTTATCAAACCAGTTATACAGCGCCCAGCTGTCAACATAAGCGCCGGTCTTATTCGCATCGTCCTGATACCAGGTCGCGTACATCCCAGCGCTGTAACCGCTGATGCGTCCATCAGATTTATAACCCACACGATTACTCTGAGTATTACTGTGCTGATTGGCATAGCCTGCCATGACGCCGAGATGCCAGCGATCCTGCGCGTTGCTACTCCACTGCGCCAAATCGCCGCCTAGCTGCATTACATAGCGGTTAGCCTGAGTATTTAGCTGACCATCACCGGTCCTGAAACGTTCGTGCCCTCCGACATGACGCATCCACATATTGGTTGCCGAATCCTGAACTCGCAGTGAATCTGTATATTGCGGCTCACCCAGACGGTCGTGTAATCGATGGCTAAACAGCGAGCTGGCTGCGGCAATGTTGCTGATATAGCTTCCGGCCTCCGGGCGATAAACTGATGGGCCTTCCGGATCCACAACAGGGGGATTATTGATGGGATCGGGTGTATCCGCTGGCGTTACGCCGTCCCATTTACTGGTCAGATACCAGTTTTTCTCGTCATTCCCCTTCCCTTTAGCCAGCGTGTAGACGTAAGCCCCAGCTTCGACAGTTCCGGTGGTCAGCGCGAAGTTACCTGCAGAATTACCGCCGACCTCAATGAGTTCAATACCGTTGACCGTTTGTGCACCGACGCCGCCAATGTTATCAACCCGAACGCGAGTATTCCCTTGGGTATCGCCTTTCACGTTCATCTTATCGGTGGGCGAATTATCGCCACCCAGCGTCGCGTTGAACGTCATCAGGCCATTGTTTCCGGTATAGTTACCGTTAACGGTCAGTACATTCCCCGGTTTCCCCCTTCGCTGTTCATTTGAACCGTGCCGCCATTCTCCAGGTTACCGCCGACAGTGGTTTTAGCGACACGCAGTGTCCCCCCTGGCATAACGTTCACATCACCTGCAGTAGTGACATTTCCCGACATCACACCGCTGTTATGGATATTAATGTGCTGACTTGCCATATTAATGGCAGAGTCGGAACCGAAAGCAATTTCACCACCCACGATATCCGTCGTACCCTGATACGCCGCGGAATCTTTGTTAAGAGTCAGGATCCCGGTCCCCAGTTTTGTCACATCACCGCTACCGCTGATACTGTGCGTCATCGCCCAGCTACGCTCAGTGGAGATGGTGAGCAGGCCATTATTGATAACGGAAGCATCACCCAGGTTTTTCTGCTCGTTGACGCTGAGCGCGCTGCCTGTATCAATGTTGAATTGCCCCACAAAGCGGCTATTATCGCCATCCAGCTCTACGTCTGTCCTGGCGGTTGCGCTCACGATACCCTTCCCGCTTATGCTATTACGCAGTTCGCCAGTCACGTTTTTTAGCGTTAACAGACCGTCATTGGCAATATTTCCTCTGCCTAACCCCTGCGTATTATCGAGGCTGACTTCCGCATTTGAGCTAATGCTGGTTAACGCATTGTAACGTGTATTAAGCCCCTCGATAGCCAGCGTTCCCCCTGTAACATTCAGGTTTCCGCCACCTGTCAGTTCACCCTGACTGATCCCACCTTTATTCACCGTCAGCGAACCCTCTTTGAACAAAACAGTCGAACCCATCAGTCCGGTGAATGCCTCTACCGTCTGCTCCGATCCATTAAGATCGACGATGGCCGCGTTGCTGATGTTCAGTTCCCGGGTGTTGCCAAGTGCACCATCCGCATCGGTACGTAATGTACCCATCTGAACGTAGGTTGCCCCCTGATAGTCGTTCTGACCGTTGGAAAGCGAAACCTGTCGCACCGTATTGATTGCCAGATCCCCTTCACCACCGATTTTTGCCGACATATCGGCCGTTGCGCCATAGGCTCCGCCATGTTCGGCTAACGTCAGCTTTTGCCCACCATGGATGTTCAGCGCTTTCAGCCCATAGTTAACGTACAAACCATCACCTGGTGCGGTCGTGAGGCGGAATCCATAATCACCCTCGGCGACCACTGTTCCGTTTTGTGCAATGTGTAACGTTTTGTCCGCTTCCACCTCGTCGCCCTGTAAATCACGTAACGTTAATGAGCCACCCGATCCAATAACCGTTTGCGCCTTCACCAGTTGAACGCCGACATGGCTATCATCGTGTTCCAGCAAATTGAGCGTAGTCAGAGGGTTATTCGCCATGGGATCATTCCACGGTTTAGGCACGTCGATAAGCACGTCGCCCGTCCCGTTTACCTGATAGTTACGGCCTTTCCAGGTGTAGTCACCCGCGCCGACAACCAGCGCATCGACGCTGATATATCCCTCCGCAAGCGTCGCAGCAGGTATATCCGTATCGAAAATGAGCGTACCGCCATTCATGGCCAGTCCACCAATGGATTGCTCTCCCACGTTTACCGATGTGGTATTTTCACTGTCAGACTGCAACATCGCGTGAGTAAGCGCAGCGGTGTTGTCGCGTTCCAGTGTGAAGGTACTGGCTTTAAATTGGGCAACACCGGCGAATTCCGTCCCTGTTGCATGGGTAAAGCCAAACATCTTGTCGGAGGATGACAGCTGCACTCGCATCAAGCCATCGCCTTTGAGCGCATTGGTCAGCGTGTAATCTCCTGCGCTGTTCGTTGATGCGAGAATGTCGAGCGTACCGGGGCTTGCAATGGTGACTTCACTCGAACCCATGCCCGTTACCCCATCTGCCGTATGTGACGCAATGGTCAGGAGGCCGCCATTGACCAACGTTTTACCGCTATAAGTATTCCCTGCATTGAACACCGTATGGCCTGCATCATGCATCACTTTTCCGTCTTTATCGTCACCCGTAATCAGCATATCGACCTGGTAGCCGGCATCACTGTTATTGGTATGATTAAAGACAAAAACGCCTTCGCCAAGACCAAACTCCACTTTCGTCGTATTGGTGATAAATCCGGCATCTGCCGCCGCCTCACCATGAGCAGCACCAATGTTTAGCGTTCCTACAGCAGGCTCAAAAACACCTAAGTAAACTTCTCCACCTTCGACATTCAGCGTACCGTTATTCGTCAGGGTTAACGTACCCGAGCCTGTCGTCCCTACGTTCATATTGAATGTTTCAAGAAGAGAGTTCTGCCCATCCACCCGCACGTCGCCCTTACTTTTGTCATTGAGAGCTATTTGTGTATCACGCGCTTTAACTATACCTCCGGTGGTAATATTCAGTTCACCCGCGCCTAATACACCGACCTGTAGCAATTGGGCGTTAGTAGATGATGTCTTTAAATTCCAGAGACTATCCGTTGAAATATTAACTATCCCCTTACCGGAGGCATTTCCTCCGATAAATCCATAGCCCGTTGAATTAAGGGTGGCACCATTACTGACATTTACGATGCCGCTACCAAAATTACCGACATTGATACCCACAGTATCGAACGATGATGTCGCATCCATCAGGTTCAGTGTGCCGATACCGCTTGCTTTATCGCCCAAAAATGTAATATTTTGCGATACAAACTTACCGCCATCGCTAATATTGAGGTTTCCGACGCCCGCAACACCAATGGTGGTATAGACATTCTTATTGACCTCCCATATCCCCCCCGTGGTGATGCTAACCTTCCCAACGCCGGTTTCTCCATAACCGAGTGAACTTCCTCCGTTGCTGACAACAAGCCCCTCATTACTGATATTCATTTCGCCGTGGCCGTCATAACCAAGATTAGTTCCGAGATTAGTGATAACGGAGTTCTTATCCTTAACAGTAATGTTGCCTGTGCCTGTTTCTTTCATCCCCGCAGTGATAATTCCCGAATCTACTTTGCCTTCACTCGAGACATTAAGTTCACCATCGCCAGCATCACCGATATAGATATAGCGGAAAGCTTCGCCCGTTCCGAGGAAATTCCAATGCCCTTTATCAGTCACGTTGACGACACCGTGGGAACCGTCCTGAACGCCCACCAATGAATATTCTTTGTTATTAATCAGTCCATTATTGGAAATATTGACTTTGCCATTACCGAAATATCCATTATAGAGTCTGCGTACCGTGATGACAGAGTCTTGATCCTGCACATTCAGGGTCCCGATACCGGTGGCATTGCCACCGATAATCGTATTTTCAGCCGTAATCAGCCCCCCCTCGCGAATAGTCGCTTCCCCCGTCCCTTGATTGCCAATTTGAAATTCAATTGAGGAATCATTATTTTTTATTAGCCACTCGCCACCCTTTTCAACGACAATCTTACCATTACTGTTCGCCTGATATCCTACAATGGCGACGATTGAACTCGTGACGTAACCCTTATCCGTAATATTTAATGAGCCTGTACCGTAACTCCCTATTTCGAATAATTCGGTCGTCAGAACCGAGTCCTCTCCCTCAACATTGACCGTCCCGACGCCTCCTGTCGAAGAACCTATCCTTAAATATCCTCCGTCAACGTGACCCTTCTGTTTAATATTCAGCGTCCCCGTACCGGATTGACCCACATTTAAAGGCCTTGCATTATTTCCGCTATCATACAATCGCCAGGTGCCACCCAAAACATTAACGGTACCCTCCGAGTCCTCATTAGCGCCAATGACGCTGGTAGTAATAGTGGTTAAGGAAGCATTACCGCCAGCCAAAATATTAAGCAATCCAGTGCCATACCAGCCAACCAGGTAGGCATCGTAAGCAATATCAGTATTAATATTGGTAATCTGACCATTATCAACTTCCAGACTCGCACCACACGCTGAACCGCTTAGTGCCAGCAAAACACCCAGCGTCAATCTACTGAATTTCGTTGTCAGTCCAGAGGATTTACGCAAATTAACCGTCGATGTTTTACCTACCCTGCGAGTTAATTCCGAGCAGACCTGAAATGCCTGTAGGGTGCAATTCCATATCACGCGATAGATTCTATTCATATAAACGCTCCATATACAAACAATACAGCCACGAAAGAGATGAGTCGTCAGACATTAAAAATGAAACTTATTAAATTGTCAGAGGTCTGTATTGAGTGTTGGTTGGAGGTGGGAAGGTGTCAATTTGGCTAATTTGCTAATACTTTTGAATTGATAGATTAAAAATTGCATAGTTCTTATTTTATTTAAAAATGAACTATGAGTTATTGTTGCTTAATAAGAAAAATGTTTCTTTCAATAAGAGGATTATCATCATCATATTTAACAAAGAATAGCACTAATTGCTAAAAACAGAAGTTTATTAAACCCCTTTCCCATCCATTAATGCCTTTAGGAATATTCGCTATAAAATAAGGGTTATGCTTAATGCTTTAAGAAAAA
>ERZ786681.73-NODE-73-length-23206-cov-5.083279_pt1 | contig 23206 bp, 20 predicted proteins | sample MGYA00511013_ERZ786681 | MGnify/ENA primary metagenome ERZ786681 (study PRJEB29978, sample SAMEA3491297) | human gut metagenome | biome: ENVO:mammalia-associated habitat; material: ENVO:feces | place: Bangladesh | collected 2010-04-07 ...
GCCGGAGTGGAAGAATCTCGACCCGGAACTGCTGAAGTTGGTTGCCAAACACGACCCGGATAATAAATTTGCTATGCCCTATATGTGGGCGACAACCGGGATTGGCTATAACGTCGATAAAGTCAAAGCGGTGCTGGGCGAAAACGCGCCCGTCGATAGCTGGGACTTGATCCTCAAACCTGAAAATCTGGAAAAACTGAAAAGCTGCGGCGTCTCTTTCCTTGATGCACCGGAAGAAGTGTTTGCTACCGTGCTGAATTATCTCGGCAAAGATCCCAACAGCACTAAAGCGGATGATTACACCGGACCGGCTACCGATCTGCTGTTAAAGCTGCGCCCGAACATTCGTTATTTCCATTCATCTCAATACATTAACGACCTGGCAAACGGCGATATTTGCGTCGCTATCGGCTGGGCAGGTGATGTCTGGCAGGCGTCAAACCGCGCGAAGGAAGCGAAGAATGGCGTTAATGTCTCGTTCTCGATTCCGAAAGAAGGGGCGATGGCGTTCTTTGATGTCTTCGCCATGCCTGCGGATGCCAAAAATAAAGACGAAGCCTATCAGTTCCTGAATTACCTGCTGCGCCCGGATGTGGTGGCGCATATTTCCGACCATGTGTTCTATGCCAACGCGAACAAAGAAGCTACGCCGCTGGTAAGCGCGGAAGTGCGTGATAATCCAGGGATTTATCCTCCGGCGGACGTTCGTGCGAAGTTGTTCACTCTGAAAGTGCAGGATCCAAAAATAGACCGTGTGCGCACCCGCGCGTGGACCAAAGTGAAGAGCGGAAAATAATCCGCAGTCGTAGATGCCGGACGGGCGCACCACGCCCGCCGGCAATTCGCACCATTATGGTGCGCTTGCACACATTCAATGCCGGAGAGCAGCCGTGAATGACGCTATCCCTCGCCCGCAGGCGAAAACCCGTAAGGCGCTGACGCCGCTATTAGAAATCCGCAACCTCACCAAATCCTACGATGGTCAACATGCGGTGGATGATGTCAGCCTGACCATCTACAAAGGTGAAATCTTCGCGCTGCTGGGCGCATCCGGCTGTGGCAAGTCCACGCTGCTGCGTATGCTGGCAGGTTTCGAACAACCTTCTGCCGGACAGATAATGCTTGATGGCGTCGATTTGTTACAGGTTCCGCCTTACCTGCGCCCCATCAATATGATGTTTCAGTCTTACGCGCTGTTTCCGCATATGACCGTGGAACAGAACATCGCTTTTGGCCTGAAACAGGACAAACTACCGAAAGCGGAAATTGCCAGCCGGGTCAATGAGATGCTCGGGCTGGTGCATATGCAGGAGTTCGCCAAACGCAAACCGCATCAGCTTTCCGGTGGTCAGCGACAGCGTGTGGCCCTGGCCCGAAGCCTTGCCAAGCGCCCGAAACTATTACTGCTCGATGAGCCGATGGGCGCGCTGGATAAAAAGCTGCGTGACCGGATGCAGCTTGAAGTGGTGGATATTCTGGAGCGTGTCGGTGTGACTTGTGTGATGGTCACCCACGATCAGGAAGAGGCGATGACCATGGCGGGGCGTATCGCCATTATGAATCGTGGGAAATTTGTCCAGATTGGCGAACCGGAAGAGATCTATGAGCATCCGACCACCCGCTACAGCGCCGAATTTATTGGCTCGGTTAATGTCTTTGAAGGTGTACTCAAAGAGCGTCAGGAAGATGGTCTGGTGCTTTATTCGCCGGGGCTGGTGCATCCACTGAAAGTCGATGTAGATGCTTCGGTGGTCGATAACGTGCCGGTGCATGTGGCGCTTCGCCCGGAAAAAATCATGCTTTGCGATCAACCGCCTGCTGACGGCTACAATTTTGCGGTGGGGGAGGTGATACACATTGCCTATCTCGGCGATCTTTCGGTGTATCACGTTCGTCTGAAAAGTGGGCAAATGATTAGCGCCCAGCTACAAAACGCCCATCGTCATCGTAAAGGGTTACCGACCTGGGGCGATGAAGTGCGTTTGTGCTGGGAAGTGGACAGCTGTGTGGTGCTGACGGTTTAAGGAGCAAAAATGAGTACACTTGAACCTGCTGCCCAGTCGAAACCGCCGGGCGGATTTAAGCTGTGGTTGTCGCAGCTGCAAATGAAGCATGGGCGCAAACTGGTGATTGCGCTGCCGTATATCTGGCTAATCCTGCTGTTTCTGCTGCCATTTCTGATTGTCTTTAAAATAAGCCTGGCGGAGATGGCGCGCGCTATTCCACCTTATACCGAACTGATGGAGTGGGCTGACGGGCAACTTTCCATCACTCTTAATCTCGGTAATTTCCTGCAACTGACCGACGATCCGCTCTATTTCGATGCTTATCTCCAGTCGCTACAGGTGGCGGCGATTTCGACTATTTGCTGTTTACTGATCGGCTATCCGCTAGCGTGGGCGGTGGCGCACAGTAAGCCTTCGACCCGTAATATCTTATTGCTACTGGTGATCCTGCCGTCGTGGACCTCGTTTCTGATTCGCGTTTATGCCTGGATGGGAATATTAAAAAATAACGGCGTACTGAATAATTTTCTGCTGTGGCTGGGGGTTATCGACCAGCCGCTGACCATTCTGCATACCAATCTGGCCGTTTATATCGGCATTGTTTATGCCTACGTGCCGTTTATGGTTCTGCCGATCTACACCGCCTTGATTCGTATTGATTATTCGCTGGTGGAAGCGGCACTGGATCTCGGTGCACGACCGCTGAAAACGTTCTTTACTGTGATCGTGCCGCTGACCAAAGGCGGGATTATTGCCGGATCGATGCTGGTGTTTATCCCGGCTGTGGGCGAGTTTGTGATCCCGGAACTGCTCGGTGGCCCGGACAGCATCATGATCGGGCGCGTGCTGTGGCAGGAGTTCTTTAACAACCGCGACTGGCCGGTGGCCTCGGCGGTAGCGATCATCATGTTGCTGCTGCTAATTGTGCCGATAATGTGGTTCCACAAACACCAGCAAAAAAGCGTGGGAGAACACGGATGAATAATTTACCGGTAGTTCATTCGCCCTGGCGGATTGTGATTTTGCTGCTGGGCTTCACCTTTCTCTACGCGCCAATGCTGATGCTGGTGATCTATTCATTCAACAGCTCGAAGCTGGTGACGGTGTGGGCCGGCTGGTCAACGCGCTGGTATGGCGAATTATTGCGCGATGACGCGATGATGAGTGCGGTTGGTTTAAGCCTGACAATTGCGGCCTGTGCGGCGACGGCGGCGGCGATCCTCGGGACGATTGCGGCGGTCGTGCTGGTGCGCTTTGGCAGGTTTCGCGGATCAAATGGTTTTGCCTTTATGATCACCGCGCCGCTGGTGATGCCAGATGTCATCACGGGCTTGTCGCTATTGTTGTTATTCGTCGCGCTTGCTCATGCCATTGGCTGGCCTGCGGACCGCGGTATGCTCACCATCTGGCTGGCGCATGTCACTTTCTGTACGGCTTATGTGGCAGTCGTTATTTCGTCGCGTCTGCGGGAACTGGATCGCTCGATAGAAGAAGCAGCGATGGATCTCGGTGCGACGCCGCTGAAAGTGTTTTTCGTCATTACGCTACCGATGATCATGCCCGCGATCATTTCTGGCTGGTTACTGGCTTTTACTTTGTCGCTTGATGATCTGGTGATCGCCAGCTTTGTTTCCGGGCCGGGAGCCACCACGTTACCGATGCTGGTCTTTTCCAGCGTGCGGATGGGGGTGAATCCGGAAATCAACGCCCTGGCAACATTGATCCTCGGCGCGGTCGGAATTGTCGGATTTATCGCCTGGTATCTGATGGCGCGCGCAGAAAAACAGCGGATACGCGACATCCAGCGTGCAAGACGTGGCTGAAGACACTAAAATTTGCCAACCTGGCTACATAATGCCGCGCATGTCGCGGCATTGTTTTCATGGAAGACGAAACGTTGGGATTTTTTAAGAAAACATCTTCATCTCATGCTCGCCTGAATGTGCCTGCGCTGGTGCAGGTGGCGGCGCTCGCCATTATTATGATCCGTGGCCTCGACGTGCTGATGATTTTCAATACGCTGGGCGTGCGCGGTATTGGCGAGTTCATTCATCGCAGCGTACAAACCTGGAGTTTAACGCTGGTCTTTTTGAGCAGTCTGGTGCTGGTTTTCATTGAGATCTGGTGTGCGTTTTCGCTGGTTAAAGGGCGTCGCTGGGCGCGCTGGCTGTATCTGTTGACACAAATCACAGCCGCAAGTTACTTGTGGGCAGCTTCGCTGGGGTATGGTTATCCGGAGCTGTTCAGCATTCCCGGTGAATCAAAACGTGAAATCTTCCATAGCCTGATGCTGCAGAAGCTGCCGGATATGCTCATCCTGTTGCTACTGTTCGTTCCCTCGACCAGTCGGCGGTTCTTCCAGTTGCAATAATGTGTATAATCGTCGCCCCTGATGATGTGAAGGTCAATGTATGCAGTGCGCACTTTACGACGCGGGTCGCTGTCGTTCCTGTCAGTGGATAACGCAGCCGATTCCAGAGCAACTCTCCGCTAAAACCGCCGATCTTAAAAATCTGCTCGCCGATTTTCCGGTTGGGGAATGGTGTGCGCCAGTGTCAGGCCCGGAACAAGGGTTTCGTAATAAAGCCAAAATGGTGGTGAGTGGTAGCGTTGAAAAACCACTGCTCGGTATGCTGCATCGAGACGGCACACCGGAAGACCTTTGTGACTGCCCGCTTTATCCTGCCTCATTTGCGCCCGTTTTTGCGGCGCTAAAACCGTTTATCGCCCGAGCGGGGTTAACGCCCTACAACGTGGCGCGTAAGCGTGGCGAACTGAAATACATTCTGCTGACTGAAAGCCAGAGCGATGGTGGCATGATGCTGCGCTTTGTACTGCGTTCTGATACCAAGCTGGCGCAACTGCGTAAGGCGCTGCCGTGGTTACAGGAACAACTACCGCAGCTGAAAGTTATTACCGTCAATATTCAGCCGGTACATATGGCGATTATGGAAGGGGAGACGGAGATCTACCTGACTGAACAACAGGCGCTGGCAGAGCGTTTTAATGACGTACCGCTGTGGATCCGTCCGCAAAGTTTCTTCCAGACTAATCCGGCGGTCGCCAGCCAGCTGTACGCTACCGCGCGCGACTGGGTACGGCAGCTGCCAGTTAAACATATGTGGGATCTGTTCTGTGGCGTGGGGGGCTTTGGTTTACACTGCGCGACGCCTGACATGCAGTTAACCGGGATCGAAATTGCACCAGAGGCCATTGCCTGTGCGAAGCAGTCAGCCGCTGAACTGGGCTTAACGCGTTTGCAATTTCAGGCGCTGGACTCCACTCAGTTTGCCACCGCCCAGGGGGAGGTGCCGGAGCTGGTGCTGGTTAACCCGCCGCGCCGCGGCATTGGTAAACCGCTGTGTGATTATCTCTCAACGATGGCACCGCGTTTTATCATCTACTCCAGCTGTAACGCCCAAACCATGGCGAAAGATATCCGCGAACTGCCAGGTTACCGTATTGAACGGGTACAGCTTTTTGATATGTTCCCGCACACCGCGCACTATGAAGTGCTGACGCTGCTGGCGAAGCAATAAAAAAGCCGCAGGTGCGGCTTTCTGAATCTTACTGTGGGAACCACTGGTCATTGATTTTCTGATATGTACCGTCAGCTTTAATTGCCGCCAGCGCGTTATTCAGTTTCTCCAGCAAAGCTTTGTTATCCGGACGTACAGCGATGCCAAGGCCGGTGCCGAAGTACTGTGGATCGGTCACTTTCTCAGTCGCAACGCCCAGTTGTGGATTGGTTTTCAGCCATTCGTTTACCACCGCTGTGTCACCAAATACCCCATCAATACGACCATTTTTCAGATCGATAAAGGCATTCTGATAACTGTCATAGGAGACAGTTTTCACTTCCGGGTGCTGATCCTGAATATATTTCTGGTGCGTAGTACCGTTTTCCATCCCAATACGTTTGCCTTTCAGATCGGCAAACGTTTTGTAGGTATTTTTTTTGGCAATCACGACGGCTGAGTTTTCATAGTAGGGCGTGGTAAACGATACCTGTTTGCTACGCTCCGGCGTGATATCCATACCGGAGATTACGGCGTCATATTTTCTGAATTTCAGTGACGGGATCAGGCTGTCGAACGCGTGATTAGTAAAAGTACATTCTGCCTGCATTTGTTTGCACAAGGCTTTTGCCAGGTCGATATCAAAGCCGACAATCTCATTATTAGCACCTATAGATTCAAAGGGTGGATAGGTGGCTGAAACGCCAAAATTGATTTTCTCTGCGGCAGAAGCACCGAAAGTAAAGGAAGCAAGTAATGCGGCAAGAACTAACTTTTTCATGATGGAACTCCCGTCTGTCAATCTTATGATTTTTGGCCGTGTCTGCGGCATGGGATAACAATGCCATCAAGTGAATTTATATGCAATAAATATGATTAAATAATTTGCATGGAATAAAAAAAGACGGACAACTTAGTTGGTTGCCCGTCTTCATTATAAGATCTTATGCATTATGCAGGTCGGGTAAGACGTCCACGACGCATCCGGCATCAGCACGCAGCCACATTAATTCCGCCGTTCGAATGCCAGCGCTTTACGCTCGATCAGACGCATCATCAGCGTCAGCAGGCCGTTGACGACCAGGTAAATAATCCCTGCCGCACCGAACACCATGACATCGTAGGTGCGTCCGTACAACAACTGGCTGTATCCCATCACTTCCATCAGCGTAATGGTGTAAGCCAGAGAGGTACTTTTGAACACCAGCACCACTTCGTTGGAATAAGAAGAGAGCGAGCGTTTAAAGGCATACGGCAGCAGGATCGCCAGCGTATCTTTTTTGCTCATTCCCAGGGCGCTACAGGACTGCCACTGACCTTCCGGGATCGCACGAATGGCACCGTAAAACAGCTGCGTGGTATACGCTGCACTGTTCAGCGACAACGCAATCAGCGCACACAGCCACGGTTCTGACAGCAAATGCCACAGTGCCGGATACTCCTGCAACGTCGGGAACTGGCCCGGCCCGTAATAAATCAGGAAGATCTGCACCAGCAGCGGCGTACCGGTAAACAGCGTGATATAACCCCGCACCAGCCACACCAGAACCGGCGTTTTCAGCGTCAGGATGATGGTAAAAATCAATGCCAGAATCAGTGCCACAATCAGCGAGGCAACGGTTAGCGTCAGGCTGGTGTGCAGCCCTTTCATCAGTTCGGGTAAATACTCAAACATTAGCTGGGCCTCCGCTCAAAACGTGTCGCGCGCAGGTCAATGCGTTTGAGAATGTACTGACTGAGCAGGGTGATCACCAGGTAAATCGCCGCCGCCACAATGTACCAGGTAAACGGTTCCTGGGTACGAGTAGCAATGCTTTTGGTTTGTAGCATTAAATCATTCACACTAATCAAACTGACCAGCGCGGTATCTTTCAGCAGCACCAGCCACTGGTTACCGAGGCCAGGCAGCGCATGACGCCACATCTGCGGCATCACCAGACGGAAAAAGATAGCCGATTTCGACAGCCCCAGCGCCTGGCCGGATTCCCACTGACCCATCGGCACCGCTTTTAACGCGCCGCGCAGCGTTTGCGAGGCATAGGCGGCATACAGCAGCGACAGAGCGATGACACCACAAAGGAACGGGCTAACGTCGAAGTTCTCAATGTCCATCTGCACCGGGATCTGCACGAACCCAAGATTGATAGTGAAGCCATCCGAAAGCGTCAGCAGCAGCTGCGAGGAGCCAAAATAGATAAACAGCACCACCAGAATTTCTGGCAGGCCACGCAGAATGGTTACCAGCGCTGAACCTGCCCACGCGACAGGACGCCATTTTGCAGACTCCCATACCGCAAAGAACATCGCCAGCGCCAGCCCGACAATCAATGCACAAACGGCAAGGCCGACGGTCATCCCGGCGGCGCTTGCTAAAGGAAAAAATTCATTCATCAGGAATTACTTCTGGAACCATTTGTTATAGATGGTTTCGTAAGTGCCATCTTTCTTCACTTTTTCCAGCGCAGTGTTGAGTTTCTGCTGCAGTTCAGTGTTGCCCTGACGTACCGCGATGCCGAGGCCAGTACCGAAATAATCTTTATCGGTCACTTTATCGCCCACTGCCGCCAGTTTCGGGTTGTCTTTCAGCCACTCGGTGACCACTGCAGTGTCACCGAATACGCTGTCGATACGACCGTTTTGCAGATCCAGTTTTGCGTTCTGGTAGCTGTCATACGGAACGGTGGTGATTTCCGGGTGCTTATCCATAATGAACTTCTGGTGTGTCGTCCCGTTCTGAACGCCGACTTTTTTGCCTTTCAGCTGATCAACACTGGTGTATTTGCCTTGCTGACCCACAAACAGGGCAGAGTTGTCATAGTACGGCGTGGTAAACAGCACCTGCTTTTCACGCTCCGGAGTGATATCCATGCCCGCCATCACTGCTTCTACGCGACGGAATTTCAGGCTTGGGATCAGGCTGTCAAACGCCTGGTTAGAGAAAGTACAGGTTGCATCAATCTCTTTACACAGTGCCTGTGCCAGGTCGACGTCAAAACCAACGATCTGGTTGTTTGCATCAATCGATTCAAACGGAGGATAGGAGGCTTCGGTAGCAAAACGAATAGTTTCGGCAGCTGTGGCGGAAAGACTAAAACCTGCAATTAACGCGGCAATCAGAACTTTTTTCATTGTTGTTATCCCGAATATTAGTGAGAGAGATAGTTTTTAAATGCTTCGGTTTGCGGCTCGGTAAAGCAGCTCGCGTCGCCTTGTTCTACTATATGACCGTTTTCCATATACACTACTCGGCTGGCGGTTTTACGCGCCACTTCAACTTCGTGGGTGACGATCACCTGGGTAATATTCGTTTCTGCCAACTCACGAATGATGCTGACGATTTGTGCCGTAATTTCCGGGTCCAGTGCGGCGGTCGGTTCATCGAACAGCAGTACCTGCGGTTCCATCATCAACGCACGGGCAATAGCAACACGCTGCTGCTGACCACCAGAAAGATGCAGCGGGTAACGATCGCTATAAGGTTTGAGACGCAGACGTTCCAGCAGTTTTTCTGCACGGGTCAGCGCCTGATCTTTGCTCAACCCCAGTACACGGCAGGGCGCTTCAATCAGGTTTTGCTGCACGGTCAGATGCGGCCACAGGTTGTATTGCTGAAACACCATGCCAACGTTACGACGCAAATCGCGAATCGCTTTGTCAGAGGGTGTTTTGGTGAAATCGAAATGGTTGCCTGCAATGTTGAGCGTACCGGAGCGCGGCATCTCAAGCAGATTGAGTACACGCAGCAGCGAGCTTTTACCCGCGCCGCTGGGGCCAAGTAACACCAGCGTTTCGCCCTGTGGGCAATCCAGCGTGATATCGAACAGCGCCTGATGCGCGCCGTAGAAGCAATTAATGCCGTTTAATTGAATACTCATTGACACTCGTATACTGGCAGTCTGATAGCTATTGAGGTCGAAGATAGTACCTTTGACAGAATAATTATGCAATATTTCTGCTTTAAAAGTTAAAAGCAAAGCGCATTATTCAATAAACATAGCACAAAATAACGGGGGCGGTGGTCGGCGAGCATAAATGTCGGCATTCCTCACGAAATGCCGGACAATTTACGGGGTTTATTGGTTGATCAAGGCGTTAGCGATTCTCGATGGACTGACGGAGCGTACCCGCTGTGGCATGAACGCTACCGCCTAAGTAGCGCACATCGTCGATGACCCAACACTGGCCTTCCTGAATCATTAACACTTCATCCTGCCAGCCCTGGTCACCCTGTTTGAGATCCACGCGCAATGGAATGTTACGGGCATCACGATTAGGGATAGTCGATGCACTGGCAACGTGGGCGCTGTCTGGCAAGGTGGTTCGACTGGAGAACGGATCGCTGCTTAACAATTCACGATGACTGTTATTGCGGCTGGCATCGCTAAGTAGGGTTGCCAGTTTGTCACTCAAATAGGGGCGCAGGGCGGTAATGTCATTGCTGCGATGTTGAATGCGGTAGTCATAGAATTGTTGAGCCACGCTGTCAGGGCCACCCTGGACACAGGAACCGGTGCGGGGGCCGTTATCTTTATAAGCTGGCGTGACGGTGGTACAGGCACTCAGCAGCAGTGCACATGGAATAAGTAGAGATAGTGAACGGTAGCGCATAATCATTTCCTTATTAGCTTGCTGTCTGCGTCACACTACGACCAAACGTTATCAGATTATTTAATACATTGTTTTTAATACAATTCTGAAACAATCTGAACACCTGATTGGGTTTGAGTCCATTGCTGGCTACCCACTCAAGGTTGCTCGTAGCTGACTTACTTAAATTACCCAAACAATAGACAGTGTAAACCATTTGTGAGGTTGAGCGTGTTATATGGCTGAAATGATCATTTAAGGTAAATATGATAGTTCTGAAATGGCGGGATAAATCCTCCTGTAGAGGTTAAGAGCATCTGCAAGAAGCCAGTTTCACATTTATAACGCGTGATAAATGAACGCGGTTATTGTCTAATCATTACAGAATTTTTCACATGCAATAAGAGATCCTGCGATTAAGATGATTGCTAAAATTACATTGTATTTTTGAAAATGAGCGAAATTTGATAGTCCCAGCTTTGACTTTTGATAATATTATATATGCTACAGTTGTGGGTAAAGAATTTAAGCTAATGAGTTTGAGCGAAGAATAAATCAAACTGTATCAGTGTTTCGTTAATTAATATGAGTATAAATGCGTTGTGCTTTTATAATAATAAAGCACGAGGAGTTCAGTGGAATATCTTTTCCCTTGGGTGATTTTTAATATGATAAACAATATATCTGATCAAGCATCATCATTTCCAGGCACACAACTGAATCAAAGTGATAATTTCCTCGATTCACTGAAGGAATTTTTCGCGATATTAAATTCCAGTCGTAAGGGTGAGTTGTCTACATGGGACACCATCTACTTGCATCTGATATTAGCAATAAATGATGACAGTGATATCATAAAAAATGATGAGTTGCTAGCGGAAAATATTCCATCAGCGAATTATCAATTTAATATATTTTTTAGTAATGCTTTCGAGATTGATGTTAAAAAATATCTTGGCAAATCAGAAGATAACGAAGTTGAAATAAAAGTGGGTAATGAAAGAATTACCATTGGAATACGTAATGTATCGAATGGAAAACTTGAAAGACAAAAATTTCTTTTCCCACTGGACTATGAGAATAAATTACAACATCAATTAGACAAGTATTTTACGATAGAATCGCACCCATTATTATACAGGCATGCTATGGGTAGTAAGATTGCGAATGTGATTTTTGAAAAATTATACAGTCGTATTGACTTTAACAAAGAGCAATATATATCCTTTATAAAGGATGCGTTTATTCATTTTTATGATTATAGCAGGCGATATGCAATTAGTGAGAATATCGCAAAAGACGCTGTAACAAACAATATCGCATTGATGAGCACTTTTTATGACAGTGATAATACGTCAGGTGAGGTTTTAAATAATGATTTTACAGAAGAAGAGTCATTTGAAACTGCGTTAGATGTAGAGCATGCAATAGTGCTTGGATTTGCTGATGATAATTTTGAAACAAAACCTGTTCATTATCAGGATTTATTAACACGATTTAGTGCCTTTCAAGATACCGTGTTTAATTTGTTTCCTGAAATGCACTCTTCGCATTACAACGATATTTGTAGCGTAAGTGTGGATATGACAAAGGGAACGCAATGCATGATCCACTTGATGGTGAATGAAGAAGTTTTCATGTCGTTGCCTGTTCCAGTTGCCACGATGGTACGTGAAGATGCAACTAATTTAGTCAATCTTAAAACACTACTCAATGATGGTTGCTTTATTAAATATAGTCATTTTAATGACGTGGCATTAATAAAGCAAAACATAAGTAATCTCTATTTATCACACACTGTTGTGAATGAAAGCATATTGAAAAAATGTTGTTTTGAAAACGGCAGTTTAGGTGATGTTAAAATAACAAATAGCAATATAGTAAACAATGTATTCAAAAACGTTTCGTTTAGAACTGTTAAAATTAACAATGTGAATACTCATTCTTTAAAATTTATTAATTGCCATTTTTTTAATGTTGATATGATAAGAGTTAATTTCAGCAAATGTCTTTTTCATGACTGTAGTATGCATGGTGTCAAGATAAAACCATGGTTGCCAGTAAAATGGACAAAAGAGTTAATAAATGATTATTTGTATGGCTGTTTACTATCTCTGTACTCTATCTGTGCAAGGGATATATATAATATGAGCGCCGGGAATAACGTGAAGGTTGCTGCGGATGCTTTCCTTGAAATACTTTATTCTCTTAAAAATAAATATTGTATTAAACTATTAAGCGCTCAGGATCGGGCGTTTATATACGAATTTGCAAGAATGATCTTCGCTTATATTAATGACAAAAGTATTGAGATCTTATTACTTTCTTGTTTTGCGGCGGCTGACCAAAAAGCAATCCAGAGATATATACCTCAGGCGCAAGATGGGGAAGACTTTAGGAATCATTTACAATATAAGTTGACTCTTCCCACTCATTAATGTTGCTGGTACTACATAATACGACAGGTAAGCGGTGCTCCATAATAAAACTAATATCGGGTTATGCAACGGATAATTGTACAGGCTTATGTACCTGTTTTTGACACAATGAGATGATTTCCTAAACTGATCAAAACCTTCTTCCCAACATGGCATATCAGTCCGATAATGCTTTAGAGATCGAAGGCTTAACAAACAAGGAGATCGATCATGCAATTTTCTACAACCCCAACTCTGGAAGGCCAGACCATCGTCGAATATTGCGGTGTGGTGACCGGCGAAGCGATTTTAGGTGCCAATATTTTCCGTGATTTCTTTGCCGGTATCCGCGATATCGTTGGCGGACGCTCCGGGGCTTATGAAAAAGAATTGCGTAAAGCGCGGGAGATCGCCTTTGAGGAGCTCGGCGATCAGGCCCGGGCGCTGGGGGCTGATGCCGTAGTCGGTATTGATATCGACTACGAAACGGTCGGGCAAAATGGCAGTATGCTGATGGTTAGCGTCAGCGGTACGGCGGTGAAAACGCGTCGATGAGAAGAGTCTTCTGGCTGGTCGCCGCCGCTCTGTTACTGGCAGGGTGTGCCGCCGAAAAGGGCATTGTCGAGAAAGAGGGATATCAGCTTGATACCCGACGCCAGGCGCAGGCGGCGTATCCGCGCATTAAAGTGCTGGTTATCCACTACACCGCAGATGATTTTGATAGCTCGCTGGCGACACTGACCGATAAGCAGGTCAGTTCGCATTATCTGGTGCCTGCTGTGCCACCGCGATACAACGGTAAACCGCGCATCTGGCAACTGGTGCCGGAACAGGAGCTGGCCTGGCATGCGGGGATTAGCGCCTGGCGCGGGGCAACGCGCCTTAACGACACCTCTATTGGTATTGAGCTGGAAAACCGTGGCTGGCAGAAATCATCCGGAGTGAAATATTTTGCCCCGTTTGAACAGGCACAGATTCAGGCGCTTATTCCGCTGGCGAAAGATATTATTGCCCGTTATCACATCAAGCCGGAAAACGTAGTGGCGCATGCGGATATTGCGCCGCAGCGCAAAGACGATCCGGGGCCGTTATTCCCCTGGCAACAACTGGCACAGCAGGGGATTGGTGCCTGGCCGGATGCGCAGCGGGTGAACTTTTACCTTGCCGGGCGCGCGCCGCACACACCGGTAGATACCGCATCATTGCTGGAGTTTTTGGCGCGCTACGGTTATGACGTTAAACCTGATATGACACCGCGCGAGCAGCGGCGCGTGATTATGGCGTTCCAGATGCATTTCCGCCCGACGTTATACAACGGCGAAGCGGATGCAGAAACTCAGGCGATTGCCGAAGCGTTGCTGGAGAAATACGGGCAGGATTAGCGCGGCAGTTTTCCGTGGTCGCGAAGCCAGGCGGCAGTTTTCTCGATACCTTCATCCAGGGTGAGGACTGGTTGATAACCTAACTCTTCCTGCGCACGCGTAATATCCAGCGTAAAGTCAAAATTCAACTTGGAGACGCCGTAGTGGGTCAGCGGCGGCTCTTTTGCTGACTTGCGGCCTAAACGCTCCATGCTGCGGGCGATCATATCCAGCATCGGGTAGGGGACGGAACGAATACGACAGTCAATATTCAACTCGTCGATCAGCTTCTGCACGATGCTGCGCAGTGTGCGATGCTCGCCGTTGGTGATGTTGTACACACGCCCGGAAGGTAGCTTATCGCAGGCTTCCTGGCTTGCCAGCCACATGGCGTGCACGGCATTTTCATAGTAGGTCATATCGACCAGCGCACTGCCGCCGTGCGGTAACAGAATGCTGCCGTAGTGGTGCATCATATGCGCCAGACGGGGAATAAAGACTTTATCGTGCGGTCCGAACAGACTTTGTGGGCGCAGAATAGTAAAGCGCGTTTGTGGATTCGCCTGCGAAAGCATATTGATCACTTCTTCGCTGGCTGCTTTGCTACGGGCAAACTCGTTAGCGAAGCGGTGAGGGCGAAAATCTTCTTTAATATCGCGATGGTGGTGATAATCGAAGTACAGGGAGGGTGAAGAGATATGAATAAAGTTACGCACACCCCAGGCGACAGCCCATTCACCCAGGCGGCGAGTGGCGCGAACGTTAGCCAGATCGAAAGCCTGTTGTGTCCCCCAGGGCGAGGTAAAGCTGGAGCAGTGCCACAGCGTATCAATGCCCGCGAGCATCACTTTAGCTTGTGATGAGACCAGCTCGGTCAGATCCGCCGGAACAAACTCTGCGCCCATTTTTTCCAGCAATTTACCCATTGCCTCGTTGCGACCGGTCGCTCGCACGCTGATGCCTTTCTGGCATAAAAACTCTACCGCGTTTCGACCTAAGCCGCTGGTGGCGCCGGTAACCAGTACCTTCATATCAATCCACTGTTGTTGAGAAAATGACGTGCGCATTCTTCCGTGATTTCCCCCATGATGCAATGGGAAACATGAAAGAATAACGCAGGTTTTGTCGATTAATCTGTGCTTTGTTCTGCCAGTCTGGCGATTCGTTTTGCCATTCCGCGAAAAATAAACAGATGCGCGGGGATCATCAATAACCAGTAAAACAGCCCCGGCATACCGTGCGGATGCCAGAATGCGCGAACATCGATAGTACGATAGTCGCCTTTATCTTCCAGGGTAAAACACAGTCGTCCCAGCCCCGGCGCTTTCATGCCAAATAACAGCGTAAGTTGTTTTTGCGGTTCAACGACAATCACTTTCCAGCTATCCACCGCATCTCCGGTCTGCAAATATTCACGTTCCGGGCGGCCTTTCGCCAGCTTATGCCCGATCGCGCGGTCCATCAACGCCCGGGTTTGCCACAAAATATTGCCAAAGAAATAACGCTCTTTACCGCCGATTTGATTCACCACCTGCCATAAAGCAGCAAGGCTGGCGGACGTTTTAACGGTAAACCCCGCCTGTTTGGCGAAGTAACCGTACTCCGGTCGCCAGCGGGCAAAGGCCTGAGCGTCGTATCCCCAGTCGCTGGAGTTGACCAGCTTTTCTTCTTCTTTCAGGGTGCGACGTACCGCGTCATCGAAAGCGATCAGCCGTTGTGGGATGAGCGCACGTAGCTCGGTGTCATCCGCCAGCAGATCGTGTTTCAGCCCCTGAATCAACGCCCTGGCGGTGGTGGGTGGTACGGAAGTAATCACATTAAGAAACCACACCGAAATCCAGCGGGTCGGAAAGGGGATGGGGATCAACCAGCGGCGCTTACCGCTCACCGCCATAAAATGTTCAAACTGTTGCTGATAACTGAGCACCTCTGGTCCGGCGGCTTCGAAGATGCGGTGTTCGTTGGCTGGATGGTCTAACAGCGCCACCAGATAGTGCAGCAAGTTTTCCAGCGCGATGGGCGTGGTGCGTGAACGTACCCAGCGTGGCGGCGTTAACACTGGCAGGTTGTAGACCATATCGCGCATGACTTCGAACGCCGCTGAACCTGCGCCAACGATAATTCCGGCCCGCAGTTCGGTCACTGGTACATTCGCTTCACGAAGAATGTCCGCCGTAGCCTGACGAGCACGCAGATGATCCGACTGCTCATGTGGCGGGGCCTGCAACGAACTGAGGAAGATTAATTGCTTAACTGGGACTTCACGTAGCGCATCGCGGACGTTGAGAGCCACCTGGCGCTCCTGAGCGATAAAATCGCCGCCTTCGCCCATGCTGTGCACCAGAAAATAGACCGTATCGATATCCTGCAACAGGGCCGGAAGGTTATCCGGCCAGCTGAGATCGACTTTATGGCAACTGACGTTTGCCAGTTGCAGCTTTGCAAGCCTGTCGACATGACGTGCCGCCGCCAGGATCTGATGCCCTTGCTGGCTGAGAGTTCGCACCAGATGCTGACCAATGTAGCCACTGGCACCGAGAACTAAAATGCGTTGCGGCACGTCTCCCTCCTTAACGCGCCAGGAATGCGCGCCAGTGGGCGGCGACTTCAGCCAGTTGCTCGCGCGAGACGTCGAGATGCGTCACCAGGCGGACAATCGGCGAGGCGTTAATCAGCACGTTTCTCGCTTTCATGTATTCGCCTAACGCGGCAGCATTTTCTTCCCCGACGCGAACAAACAGCATATTGGTGTCCTGACGCATCACATCCGCGCCTGCTTCACGCAACTGCTCCGCCATCCAGGCGGCATTGTCATGATCTTCCTGCAAGCGTGCGACGTTATTTTTCAGCGCATACATCCCGGCGGCTGCCAGAATGCCGGACTGGCGCATCCCGCCACCGGTCATTTTCCGCCAGCGAATTGCACGTTTAATGTAGTCACGGTTACCGACCAGTAACGAACCGACTGGCGTACCAAGACCTTTCGACAGACAAATGGTGAACGAATCACAATATTGCGTGATCTCTTTTAGTTCGCAGCCATAAGCCACGATGGCATTAAAGATGCGCGCACCGTCAACATGCAGCGCCAGATTGCGCTCGCGAGTAAATTCCCATGCTTCTTTCAGGTATTCCCGCGGCAGCACTTTGCCGTTGTGGGTGTTTTCCAGACTGAGTAATTTGGTGCGGGCGAAATGGATATCGTCGGGTTTGATTTTCATCGCCACTTTATCCAGCGGTAGCGTGCCGTCGGCAGCCGCGTCGATGGGTTGCGGTTGAATACTGCCCAGCACCGCCGCGCCACCGGCTTCAAACAGATAGTTATGCGCGGCCTGACCGACAATATACTCTTCGCCGCGTTCACAGTGACTGAGCAGAGCGACCAGGTTGGCCTGAGTGCCGGTAGGCAGAAAAATGGCGGCTTCTTTACCGGAAAGCTCTGCTGCATAGTCCTGCAGAGCATTAACGGTAGGGTCGTCTCCGTAAACGTCGTCCCCAACCGGGGCGGCCATCATCGCTTCGAGCATGGCGCGGCTCGGTCGGGTAACGGTATCACTGCGTAAATCAATCATGGCATGTCCTTATTATGACGGGAAATGCCACCCTTTTTACCTTAGCCAGTTTGTTTTCGCCAGTTCGATCACTTCATCGCCGCGTCCGCTGATGATTGCGCGCAGCATATACAGGCTGAAACCTTTGGCCTGTTCGAGTTTGATCTGCGGTGGAATGGCTAATTCTTCTTTGGCGACCACCACATCCACCAGCACCGGACCGTCGATGGAAAAGGCGCGTTGCAGGGCTTCATCGACTTCAGAGGCTTTTTCCACGCGAATACCCGTAATTCCGCACGCTTCGGCAATGCGGGCAAAGTTGGTGTCGTGCAGCTCAGTACCGTCTGTCAGGTAGCCTCCGGCTTTCATCTCCATCGCCACAAAGCCCAGCACGCTGTTATTAAAGACGATAATTTTCACCGGCAGTTTCATCTGCACTACTGAGAGGAAATCGCCCATCAACATGCTAAAACCGCCATCGCCGCACATGGCGACCACCTGACGTTCCGGCTCGGTTGCCTGCGCACCCAACGCCTGCGGCATGGCGTTAGCCATCGAACCGTGGTTAAACGAACCTAACAGACGACGCTTGCCGTTCATTTTCAGATAACGCGCTGCCCATACTGTTGGCGTACCAACGTCACAGGTAAAGATGGCGTCATCGGCGGCAAAATGACTAATTTGCTGCGCCAGATATTGCGGGTGAATGGCTTTCTCGCTCGGTTTAGCTAAATCGTCCAGCCCTTTGCGGGCGTCGCGGTAATCTTCCAGCGCTTTATCCAGAAACTTGCGATCGGCTTTTTCTTCCACCAATGGCAGCAATGCACGCAGAGTCGACTTGATATCGCCGACCAGTGCCATATCCACCTTGCTGTGAGCGCCGATGCTGGCTGGGTTGATATCAATCTGAATGATTTTGGCATCGGTCGGGTAGAAGGCGCGGTAGGGGAACTGAGTACCGAGTAGCACTAACGTGTCGGCGTTCATCATGGTATGGAAACCTGACGAGAAGCCAATTAATCCCGTCATTCCGACATCATACGGATTATCGTATTCGACATGTTCTTTACCGCGCAGGGCATGAACAATAGGCGCTTTAATTTTCCCGGCAAACTCAACTAACTCTTTATGCGCCCCCGCGCAGCCGCTGCCACACATCAGGGCGATATTGCTGGAATAACGCAGCAGTTGCGCCAGTTTGCGTAACTCTTCTTCTTCCGGCGTCACGACTGGCTGTGGCGCATGATACCAGTGCGTGGTTGCCCCTTCAGGCGCAGGTTTTAACGCCACGTCACCCGGTAACACAACAACGGAAACGCCACGGTTTAGCACAGCTTTGCGCATGGCAATCGCCAGCACTTGTGGGATCTGCTCCGGGCTGGAAACCAGCTCGCAATAGTGACTACATTCGCGGAATAGCTCTTGTGGGTGAGTTTCCTGGAAATAGCCGCTGCCTATTTCGCTGGAGGGAATATGAGCGGCAATCGCCAGTACCGGAACGTGATTGCGGTGGCAATCGAACAGGCCGGTTGATCAAGTGCAGGTTGCCGGGGCCGCACGATCCGGCACAAACCGCCAGTTCTCCTGAAAGTTGTGCTTCAGCGCCAGCGGCAAATGCCGCCACTTCTTCATGGCGGGTGGACATCCACTCGATGGTGCCCATGCGATTAAGACTGTCACTAAGACCGTTCAGAGAGTCGCCCGTGACTCCCCAGATGCGTTTCACGCCTGCCGATTCGAGTGTTTTGGCGATATAAGCTGCAACCGTTTGTTTCATGGTTCTCCATCTCCTGAATGTGATAACGGTAACAAGTTTAGTTCATCTGACGGAGGGGGAAGGGATGGGAGAAAAAGGAGGCACTAACGGTTAAATAGCCCGATGAGAGGAATATCATCGGGCATAAGGCGATTATGCGAGAACCAAATCTCCCTGCGGATGGCAGGAGCAGGCCAGCACGTAACCTTCAGCGATTTCGGCGTCGGTCAGCGTCATTGTGCTGCTCACCGTATATTCACCGGAAACCACTTTCGTCTTACAGCAGCCGCAAACACCCGCACGGCAGGCGGCGACAACCGGAACGTTATTGCTTTCCAGCGCCTCCAGTAGCGTGGTGCCAACCGGGGCGTAAAATTCTCGTGCCGGTTGCAGTTTGGTGAATTTCAGACCGCTGGTCGCCGCTTCCGCTACTGGGGTGAAGAATTTCTCTTTAAAGAAACGCGTCACGCCGAGTGCTTTCACTTCCTGCTCTACCCAATCCATATACGGAGCCGGGCCGCAGGTCATCACGGTACGTGAGGTTAAGTCAGGGACACCTGCCAGCAGTTCGCGAGTGAGACGACCAGCGATAAAGCCTTCGGTAACGTTATTTTCTGCCACCAGCGTCACCGGATAGTTGCGCCACTCGTCGGCGAAAATAACATCCTGCGGCGAACGCACGTTGTAGATCACCTGCACATCGGCCTGCGGACGGTTCTTCGCCAGCCAGCGACGCATCGACATAATCGGCGTGACGCCGCAGCCTGCCGCCAGCAACAGGAATTTATCTTCTGCTTTATCGTCGCAGGTAAATTCCCCCATCGCGTCCGAAAGCCAGAGATAATCACCGCGTTTTACATCGCGCGTCAGCCACTGGGAGCCGACACCGTCATCAATCCGCCGCACAGTCAGGGTGATGTATTCACTCACGCCTGGCGTGGAGGAAATGGTGTAAGCACGCAGCGTTTCCGCTGAGTTACGCACGCTGACCAGTGCATATTGCCCGGCGCGATATGGGTAGTAATCGTGGCAAATCAGGGAAATCGTCCACACATCCGGCGTTTCTTGCGTAATGTGATGAACCTGCATCCGCCACGGGCATTGATTCGTTGGCATCGTCATCGACAAACTCCTTACGCGCTCAACAGTTGCTTCATGTCTTCTTCAACAGTGGTGATAGAACGCAGGCCGAATTTCTCGTTCAGCACCGCCAGCAGGTCTGGTGTCAGGAAACCAGGTGCAGTCGGGCCGGTTACGATATTTTTCACACCCAGAGAAAGCAGTGTCAGCAGAATGACAATCGCTTTCTGTTCAAACCACGAGAGCACCAGCGACAGCGGCAGATCGTTGACACCGCAGCCCAGTTTTTCTGCCAGCGTTACCGCCAGAATAATCGCTGAGTAAGCATCGTTACACTGACCAGCATCTACCAGACGCGGCAGACCTTCGATATCGCCAAACTCGAGTTTGTTAAAGCGATATTTACCACAGGCGAGAGTCAGGATCAGACAGTCATCCGGCACGCTGGTGGCGAAATCGGTGAAATAGTGACGCTCGCCGCGTGCGCCGTCACAGCCGCCAAGCAGGAAGATATGACGCAGTTTTTCACGGCTTACCAGGTCAATCAGCGTATCCGCTGCGCCAAGCAGCGTTTGACGACCAAAGCCCACGGTGATCAGGTGCGGAATTTCGCTGTACGGGAAGCCCGCCATTTGTTGCGCCTGTGCGATGACCGCAGAGAAATCTTCGCCATCCAGATGACGCACACCCGGCCAGCCAACGATGCTGCGGGTCCAGATACGATCGTCATAAGCGCCTACGGTTGGGTCGATGATGCAGTTCGAGGTCATCACGATGGGGCCAGGGAAACGAGCGAACTCCACTTGCTGATTCTGCCAGCCGCTGCCGTAGTTACCGACCAGATGCTTGAATTTACGCAGCTCCGGGTAGCCATGCGCAGGCAGCATTTCGCCGTGGGTGTAGACATTAACGCCCGTGCCTTCGGTCTGTTCCAGCAGGTTGTAGAGATCTTTGAGATCGTGACCGGAAATCAGAATGCATTTACCCGCCGTCGCTTTGACGTTGACCTGGGTTGGCGTCGGGTGACCGTATTTACCGGTTTCGCCTGCATCCAGAATGCTCATCACTTTGAAGTTCATCTGGCCGATTTCCATTGAACACTCAAGAAGCGCGTTCATATCGGCAGGCCAGGTCCCCAGCCACGCCATGATTTTATGGTACTGGGCATAAATATCGTTGTCGTATTGACCGAGAACATGCGCGTGTTCCATATAGGCCGCCGCACCTTTCAGGCCATACAGGCACAGCAGACGCAGGCCGAGAATGTTTTCGCCAATCGCCGCTTTATCTTTGTTAGGGGTAAATTCTGCTGCCTGACGTTGCAGCTCGCCGAGATCATCGCTCACCAGTTGCAGGTCAGCCATCGGGTTATCGACGCGCGCGTTGGCATCTACAGCCAAGCATTGTGCTTTCAGCACCTCGCGCAGGGCAATCGCTTCACGAGCGTAGCCGACTATACGCGGAGAATCGAAGTTAACGTTGGTCAGGGTTGAGAAAAATGCGCGTGGCGCAAAGCTGTCTACATCGTGGTTGATGATGCCGTATTCACGCGCTTTTACCGCCCAGGCCGAAAGCCCTTGCAGCGCCGCGATGAGTAAATCCTGAAGGTCAGAGGTTTCCGCCGTTTTACCACACATCCCCTGCGCGTATGAGCAGCCGTTTCCTGCCGGAGTACGGATAGTTTGTTCACATTGCACACAAAACATGATCACACCTTTTAAAGTTATATTTAATATACATGTTTAAGGTTAAGACGCTTAACGCAGGGATAAAAGGGATTTTTCATGCAACTTTAAGGGAGATTGATTTAGCGCAATTTTGGCGGCAGGGATCTACCGCCAGAGAGGTATTACGCAGAGAAAAAGGCGATGAGGATCGGCACTAACAGGCTAAGAATAAAACCGTGAACAATTGCCGCCGGGACCATATCCAGCCCGCCAGTACGTTGAAGAACGGGCAGGGTGAAATCCATTGATGTGGCACCGCATAAGCCCAGTGCAGTCGAGCGGCTGCGGCGAATCAGCCCAGGGATCAACATAATAGCAATCAGCTCACGGGCCAGATCATTAAAAAACGCCGCGCTCCCGATTACCGGACCAAAAGATTCGGTCAATAAAATACCGGAAAGAGAATACCAGCCGAAACCGGAGGCCATTGCCAGCGCGGTATTGATGGGAAGATCAAGAATAAAGGCGTTAATTAAACCACCAATTAATGAACTGGCAACCACCACCACGGCGACAATCATTCCCCGGCGATTAAGGACAATCTGCTTTAAGGTCATGCCATTATTGCGCAACTGAATACCGACGAGGAAAAGTAGCAGAATTAAGGTGTATTCACTGGCTTCGGTCGCGTGTTGTAAGAAAGCCAGTCCACTCAGACCAATGGCAAAACCAATCACTACTACGCCGCACAGTTTTAGCGACTCCAGCGCCATCGCAATACGCGACGGGAGTTTTTCTTGCTGGTGGTGGTTGCGCCACGGCAGACCGCGCTCCAGCCACAACAACGCAATAATATTGCAGAGTAAAATAATGGTAATGCTGACGGCGGAATAATGCAGAATCGCCAACAGGTTACTGGCGAGGTTATCGAGAAACGCCAGACTGATACCCATAAAAAAGAGAATGAGGTAAACCATCCAGCTTAATAGCTGATTAATAACTCTTAATGCAGCTTTTTGGCGAAGAGGAATGAGGTAACCCACAATCAGGGGAACCAGAATGATTAACAGCCCAGAAAACATGAAAACCCAGTCCTTGCAAAGATGAAGTCGAAATGCGCGATGACACACTACTGAAAGCGGAAGGACGAGTAAAGTTGCAATTAAAAGGAAATGTTATGCATAAGGATCGGTAGGGTATTCATTTTCATTTAAAGATATTCTTGCGCTTTAATTACAAACCGCACCGGTGTTGGTGGCGTCA